>ENA-ORDA01000089-ORDA01000089.1-marine-metagenome-genome-assembly--contig:-NODE-89-length-89194-cov-5.333427_pt1 | contig 89194 bp, 80 predicted proteins | sample MGYA00237778_ERZ508506 | MGnify/ENA primary metagenome ERZ508506 (study PRJEB26177, sample SAMN06267891) | marine metagenome | isolation source: Monterey Bay, California, USA | place: Pacific...
CTTAGGACCGGGAGATTCTGTGGTTATACCAGCACATGTTCCGCATGAAGCATTAATGATTGGTGATGTGGAAGAGGTAGATACCTGGTCTCCAATTAGAGAAGATTGGTTAGATGGAACCGATGATTACCTAAGAAAATAATTAAATGGATTTAGGTTTAAAAGATAAGAGAGCATTTGTAGCAGCATCGAGTGACGGCCTAGGTAAAGCTGTCGCATTAGAATTGGCTAAGGAAGGAGCAAGTGTTATAATTAATGGTAGAGATCGAGATAAATTAGAACAAACAAAAAGGGATATTGAAATTGTTGCAAGTACTCCCGTGATGGCCATATGTGGTGATCTCTCTAATGAAAAAGAAAGAGCAGAACTACTAACCACGATTTTTAATAGTTATGACGCGCTCGATATTCTCGTAACTAATACGGGTGGACCGCCTTCGGGAACCTTTGAAAGTTTGTCGATGACAGATTGGGATAACACATACAATTTATTACTTGCAAGTACAGTCTCATTAATTAAATCAGCACTTCCTGGTATGAAACATCAACGTTGGGGAAGGATTATTGCCATTACATCTCAAGCAGTGAAACAACCTGTTGCTAATTTAATATTATCTAACTCTGTTCGAGCTTCAGTAGCTGGTTTAATAAAGACCTTAGCAAGTGAATTGGGTGAATATGATATAACAGTGAACAATGTCATGCCTGGCTACACAAAAACAAATCGGTTGTTATCACTAATAAAAAAAACACCTTCCTTTGCATCTGCAATTGATGAAATTCCTTTAAAACGGTTTGGAAACCCTGATGAATTTGCTGCTGCTGTTACCTTTTTAGCGAGCGAAAGAGCAAGTTACATTACCGGAACATCTTTGGCAGTTGACGGTGGTTGGATAAAAAATATATTATAACAATGTCTATTGACTTATCAGGCTTAAACATACTACTTACAGGAGCTTCGCAAGGTATTGGAAAGACTACAGCCAATTATTTAATGACGATGGGTGCTAGAGTTGCTATTCATTATAATCACAATAAAACAGCTGCGGAAGAGTTAGCAAAAAAGCATAAAACAACAAACTCAAAAATATTTAAAGCAGATTTAAACAATATATCTGAGGTCACTGCACTATTTAAAGAGGTAAAAAAAGAATTTGGTGTTATTAATGTAATCATTTTAAATGCTGGTATCGCAATTTCTCATCCAATTGAGAAAACTTCTGAGAATTGGTTTGAAATATGGAAAAAAACTATGGCTGTAAATTTAGATGCAGCTGGATTACTTACAAAACTTGGAATTGAGCATTTTAAAGTACAGCAAGGAGGCCGTTTTATTTATATTGGGAGTAGAGCAGCATTTAGAGGTGAAACTGAAGACTATTTAGCATATGCAGCGTCCAAAGGAGGATTAACCTCATTGGCGAGAAGTGTTGCACGATCTTTTGGAAAAGAGAATATCAAATCTTTTGTAATTGCTCCCGGATTTACCAAAACACAAATGGCAGACGCATTCATTGAAAAATATGGCAAAGAAAGAATTCTTAGTGAAATTTCGTTAAAAGAATTAACTAAACCATCTGATATAGCACCACTAATTGCTTTTATTTCTAGTGGTCTGATGGATCATGCCACAGGAGCGACAATTGACATTAATGCAGGAAGTCACATTAGATAAACGCACTGCCTTTAATCAGATAAAAAGTCATCTTGTAAGTCTTTATTGACCTTTGGAGGCCATAAAATCATAGATAGTTTTAGATATTTTTGCTAATTGTTCTGTCCCTTTTTCAAAATTCTTCAAATTTTTTGATAATAGGATAAGAGTATAAGCACCACCGTTAGGAAGATAAATAATTGCGGCATCATGATGAACCCCAGTTATGGCACCAGTTTTATGAGCAATATCGACATGATGTGGTAAATATTTAGGTATCATATCATTCCATTTTTGTTGCTTCAATATTGAAATCATAGCATCACATTCCTTTGATCCTAAAAAAGATTGCAAAGCAAGACCTTTCATTATAACATTGAGATCTTTAGCTGTTGTCGTATTGCTTAATCCTTTATCAAAAGCTTTTTGATCCTCAACACCACGTAAAATAGTCATATTTGTTGTTCCAAAACTTCTCATAGTCTCATTTACTTTTTTTGCAGATACTAATTCTATAAGAATGTTTGTAGCCAGATTACTACTCACAGTAATCATGGCTATTATCAATTCATGAATTGTCAATGTACTGTCAATGTACTTATAAACAATATCATCACTATCATCATGAATATTTAATTGATAGGAACTGCCATCGACAATACTTGTGAATTGATTAGATATTTTAATAGAATCTTGTAGACTTAAATCTCCGGCACGTTGTTGCTTATAAAGCTCAATCATTACAGGTACTTTCATGGTACTTGCAGCATGAAAAACGTCATTAACATTAATGAATAATGGTGGTGTTTCAAGTGATAAATCAGTAAAGGCTAGAGCTATGTCACCTTCAATAGTTGATAACTGATGATGGATTGAAATCTCTAATTCTTCGAAAGAATTACTTTTATCTTTTTTGCAAGAAACCACTATCAATAGTGAAATTAGTAAAAGGTTTATTCTCATAATTTGTAACATACTTAGCGTTGATGTAGAAACACTAATTTAAGTATAAATAAAACTAATTAATAAAATGTCAATGATAATTCTTAGATGGTTAACTTTAAACTTATTTATAAGTCTTATTATGAAACACATCTTTGTAAAAATTCAATTCCTGATTATTATCTGTTCCACCTTAACGTTGCTCGGCCAAGACTTTAAGTCCTTAACATATAGAAGTGTGGGACCTGAAAGAGGAGGACGTGTAACGACCGTTACTGGAACTGCCGAAGAGCCTGGTACTTTTTATTTAGGAGCCTCAGGTGGAGGTGTATGGAAAACTAAAGATTATGGAACAACTTGGAATAATATTTCAGATGGTTATTTTAAAACACCGTCAATTGGAGCAATTGAAGTAGCTTCTAACGACCCTAATATTATATATGTTGGAACGGGTTCAGATGGTTTAAGAAGCAATGTGATTAGCGGTAAAGGGATGTATAAGTCCATCGACGCGGGAAAAACTTGGGAACAGATTGGATTAAAAGAAGTAGGGCAAATTGGTGCGGTAGAAATTGATCCTACAAATCATAATATCGTTTGGGTAGCTGCCATAGGAAATGCTTTTAAAGCCAATTCTGAAAGAGGTATTTACAAAACAATAGATGGTGGTAAAAGTTGGGAAAAGGTGTTGTACGTTTCAGAGGCAGTAGGTTTTTCGGATTTAGAATTATTACCTGGAAATCCAAATGTTGTTTATGCAGCAGCTTGGAAGGCTGAACGAAAACCTTGGACCATTATTTCAGGAGGTACAAACGAAGAAGGTGGATTATACAAATCCATTAATGGCGGAAAAGATTGGACCAAATTAAAAGAGGGCTTGCCCAATGGATTAATTGGTAAAATTGATTTAGCTGTTTCAGCGGTTGATTCTAGTATTTTATATGCAGTAATTGAAGCTCCTAATCAAGAAGGAGGGCTTTATAAATCCATAAATCAAGGTAAATCATTTAAACAAGTATCTGACAATAAAGGTTTGGTTAATAGACCATTTTATTACACAAATATTGAGCTAGACCCTACCAATCCTGATATTGTTTATTCAAATGCTAATCCACTATTAAAATCAATTGATGGTGGAAAATCCTTCAAACGAATGAGTGTTCCACACGGTGATAATCATGACATATGGGTCAATCCAAATAATCCAAATTTATTAATTCAAGCTAATGATGGCGGTGCAAATGTTAGCCACAATGGAGGTGAAACATGGTCTTCACAATTTAATCAACCAACAGCAGAGTTGTATACTCTAGAAATAGATGATCAATATCCGTATTGGCTATATTCGGGACAACAAGATAATTCTTCAACCATCGCCGTACCAAGTTATCCGCCAACTTCAATTCAAAAAGCGGGTATTGGTTGGGTTATAAATACGGGTGGTTGTGAAACTGGACCAGCGGTTCCAAAACCAGGAAATCACAACATCGTTTATGCCAATTGCAAAGGTCGGTTTGGTGTATTTAATAAGCTTACTGGAATTGAAAAAGGATATTACGTAGGTGCTTCTAACATATACGGTCATAATCCCAAAGATTTAAAATATCGATTTCAGCGTGTCGCACCTATTCACGTCTCACCGCATGATCCAAACGTTATATACCATGGTTCACAATACCTTCACAAGACAGAAACAGATGGTTTTTCTTGGGAAACAATTTCTCCAGATTTAACTGCTTTTGAAGAAGACAAACAAGTGAATTCAGGAAGTCCAATCACACGGGATATTACTGGTGAAGAATATTACAGTACGCTTTATGCTATTAAGGAATCTACGCTTCAAAAGGGGCTCATATGGACGGGATCCAATGATGGTGTCATTTCACTCACTAAAGATGGAGGCAATACTTGGAACAATGTGACACCATCTGCACTTCCTAAAGGTGGGCGTGTAGAATCTATTGAACCTTCAAAATATAATCCAGCAAAGGCCTATATAGCAGTTGAGAGGCATTTTTTAGGGGATTCGAAGCCTTATCTCTATAAAACAACAGATTTTGGTAAATCTTGGGAGTTTATTTCCAAAGTCGAAAATGGTATTCCAAATGATCATTTCACAAGAGTATTAAGAGAAGATCCTGTTAGAAAAGGTTTATTGTATGCAGGAACTGAATATGGTGTTTTTATCTCTTTTGATGATGGCGAATCTTGGAAAAAGTTTCAACAAAATTTACCAATTACACCAATCACCGATCTCAAAATATTTAGAGGAGATCTCATTCTTAGCACGATGGGAAGAGGATTTTGGATACTAGATAACATAACTTCATTGAGACAAAAGGACATAAATAATCTTGACAAAAAACCACATTTATTTAAGCCTGATAACACCATTCGTTATAGATTTCCCAATGTTCGCAACTCATTTCCAAAATATCCAAGAACCAGTGTCATAATGGATTATTTTATTCCCAATGGAAAAAAAGAAGGAATACAATTAGATGTTTTTAACTCGGAAAATAAATTGATCGCGACTGTAGTAAGCGATACAACGATGCTCTCCTCTCATGTAGAAGAAGTAGAGGACATGAATTTAAGTCAAACATTCCGTTATGTTGATCCTAAATTAGAGAATACACCTGGTTTTCATCGTTTTTCATGGAATCTTAGACAAAAAGGTGCTTGGGCAAGTAATGTGAAAAGACGTTTTAAAAATGGTCCGTTGGTTCCTCCAGGAAATTACACAGCGCGATTAACGGCTCATGATCAAGTTCTTGAACAGTCTTTTGAAATTATCATGGATCCAAGAATTTTAGATGAAGGCATCACGAAGGACGATGTAATAGAGCAGCTAGAATTTCAAAATAAAGTAATAGCATTATTATCGGAAGTTCGATTATTTGAATCAAAACTTTCAAAAGAACAAGACAAATTAAAGGGAAAAAAATCTAAAAATAAAATTGCAAAATTTAATGACATACAAGTATTACTGAAACAACTGAATAACGAAAAAGGAGCTTACCCTCAACAAATGCTTATATCACAAATTTCATATTTGCTAAATATGGTGAGTAGAGCAGACCAACTACCGGGTAAAGACGCGACTGATAGGCTTGTAGAGCTTGAGAATGAATGGAAAAATATTTATTCATCATATTCAAAATAAATGTCTCAATCCTCTTCAAAGTTATTGATTGTATTAGCCTTTTTTTCAATTTATGTGATTTGGGGCTCTACGTATTTACTCAATAAAATTGCTGTTGGGGAATTACCCCCTTTTATGCTTGCCTCAGTACGCTTTTTATCTGCAGGACTACTCATATTTTTAATTGCAAAAGCACTCAAAATACCTTTAGCAATTAATAAAAAACAAATACTAAATACTGCAATCGCTGGTTTTTTGTTTTTAACATTTGGTAACGGAGTCATTGTTTGGGCTCTTCGATATGTCGATAGTGGTTTTGCTGCTCTAGAAATCTCAGCACAGCCTCTTGTAATTTTACTTTTAATGCGAATACATCAAAAAAAACCAATAAAATTGATGTCCATGATTGGAGTTCTTTTGGGTATCATAGGCATCTATTTGTTAATTAGTCAAAAACAAGTCATGGATCAAGAAAATTCACTGTTAGGCGCCTTTATGATATTTCTTTGTATGCTTAGTTGGGCTTATGGCAGCTTATTTGTAGCAAAAGCAGATTTACCATCAAATTTTTTCATTAATACGGGTTACCAAATGTTTATCGGTGGATGTTTTCTGTGCATTGCTAGTGTTGCTTTTGGTGAGTCTTGGACGTTTCCCGGTGTTTGGAGTACCGATGTCAAAATATCAATGCTTTTGCTTGTTGTATTTGGCAGTATTGTGGCTTTTACGTCCTTTAACTACTTGTTAAAAATAGTCTCTCCTGAAAAAGTAGCCACCTCAACCTATGTCAATCCAATAGTGGCGCTTATTTTAGGATGGTTCATTTTAAATGAACGTATTACGATGCAATCATGTATTGCAGCAATGATATTGCTAACAGGTGTTTATTTTATTAACACAAAAAAAACATTAACCGTTTTTAAACGATTTAAAAAATAAATAATAAGTATCTATATTCGTATCATGAAAAAAATTCCTCATAAATTTAGAATGGTTGTCTTTGTCTTTTTCATGACAATTTTTATTGGTCTTGCATTATCCGGTCTTTTACTCTTTAGAGAAGTTGGTCTTGCACATAACTTTTTAAGCCTATGGCTTGATCGTTTTACAACAATGTGGTTGACGGTCGTTCCCGTCGTAATAGTCGTTATTCCAATTGTGAATTTTGTAACTAACAAAGTCGTCGCAGACAAATAAAACTCACTGAAATTTATTATTTACGTTTAAATTTAAATGATTACTCGAGGTAAAGCATTTGACCAACTTTTAAAACAGATGAACTTTTTATATTGTTGGTAATACAAATTGATCGAATAGAAATATTATTTCGTCGAGAAATATGAGAAAGTGTATCTCCAGATTGGACAATGTAGAGTGTTTTTTCTTTTTTCAAACTAGCCAAAGCTTCAGATTCACTTAATAAAAGTTCGAGCTTCGTTGTTTGTCTAGGACTGTGCAAATAGGGCTTTGTCCATTTCTTAGTAACCCAGATTTCGGAGGCTCTAATTTTATTTGAATCATCAATTACAAACAAATATTCTGGATTTATAGCAACTCCTTTGTAACTCATTGTGTAATGTAAATGGCTACCTCTTGCATTACCTGTTGCGCCACCACGTCCCAAAACTTCTCCACCAACAACAGTATCATTTGCCCTTACACGAATGGATGACAAATGCGCATAAGAAGTTTCCATACCATTAAAATGCCTCACAATAACTAATTTACCGTGACCTGGATTATATTTTGCAAAACGTACAATACCATCAAGGACAGATACGACATCATCACCTGTGATTAAGTCAATATCAATACCAGAGTGTGCTCTTCGCCATCGCCAACCATATCTGGACGTAATAACTTTCTTTTTTAAAATAGGTGAGTGGTATACACTATCGGAAAATGTTATTTGAAACGGAAATGTAACAGTCTCATTGTCGTATGGATTATAGGTGTTTGTGTTCCAAAAAGATCTTTTGATATCTAAAGTGTTTCCGTAATTCAGGTCAATGTCATGCGTAAAGACCTCAAAAGACTGCGATACATTTAGTAAGGAGGATACAATCTGTCCGCGTGCCGACTCCGACATACATAAAAGAAACACCACCATTATTTGTACTCTTAACAACACTTGTATACCAGACTGGGAATAAATAGTTTAATTTAATTATTAAAGGGATTGCGAATTTATAAAAAAAATATGGTTCATAAAAAAGTGGTTGTTTTACACTACTCAAACTCAATAAAAACAGACACTATTGAACATGAAAGTGTTAGAACAGATTTCTTAGTTTATAAAAAAATGAACCATTTCTATATAAACACTGCGTATCTTTGCCAAAATAATTACAGTGATTGCTAACAGGAAATCTCAAGATGCTATTTTAAAAAAACTTCATATTGCTCGCTTAAATACGATGCAAGAGGAAGCACAACTAGCCATACCCTCCGTTAAAAACACCATGCTTTTATCACCCACTGGTACTGGTAAAACTATTGCTTATCTGTTGCCAACGATTGGCCTTCTCGATGCCTCTTGTAAGAATGTACAATTGCTAATTTTGGTTCCTTCAAGAGAATTAGCTATTCAAATTGAGCAAGTAATTAGAAACATGGGGGCAGGATACAAGGTAAATGTTGTCTATGGAGGCAGACCTTTCTCTAAAGATAAATTAGATTTAAAAAGTGCACCAGCTATCCTAGTGGGAACACCAGGTCGTATTGCCGATCATCTTAGGCGCAAAACGTTTTCTGTTGAAAACATCGTGACATTGGTTTTAGATGAATTTGATAAATCTTTAGAAATTGGTTTTGAGTCTGAAATGTCTGATATTTTTAATCATTTACCGAATATCGATAGACGTGTTCTTACCTCGGCAACAAAAAATATAAAAATTCCTTCTTTTGTTGGCCTCAAGGATGAAGTTGTTATCGACCATCTTAATCAGGAACAGTCAAAATTACTGATTAAAAAAGTCATTTCAGAAGATAAAAATAAGCTTCAAGCACTATTAAATTTGGTACATCATGTTGGAAAGAAACCTGGTATTATATTTTGTAATTTTAAAAACAGTATTGAATACGTAAGCGATTATTTAACAAATAATAACATACAACATGGATGTTTTCATGGCGGTATGGAGCAAATTGAACGTGAACGTGTTCTTATTAAATTTAGAAATGGAACCTATCAACTAATCATTGCTACGGATCTTGCCTCAAGGGGTTTGGACATACCTGAGCTTCAATATATTATTCACTACCAATTACCATTAAGGTTGGAGGAATTTACTCATAGAAATGGCCGAACTGCACGTATGAACAACACAGGAACAGCGTTCGTTCTACAATGGAAAAATGAGTATCTACCAGAATTCATTAAAACACCACTCATTCAAAAATTAAGTAAATCATTTCAAGACCTTTCAAGTCCTTGGGTCACGTTATTTATTTCTGGAGGACGAAAAGATAAAATATCCAAAGGAGATATTGCTGGTTTATTTTTAAAGAAGGGGCTACTAAATTCTGACGACATAGGAATCATTGAACTTAAAAATGATTGTGCGTTTATTGCTGTTTCAAAATCAAAATTCACAACTATTTTAGATAATTTAAATAACACCCGATTAAAAAAGAAAAAAATAAGAATTTTTAAAATTTAAGAGTATTATCATTCATAATCCAGTCATGAAAACAGCTATATGTTGATACACGATAATTTTATTAGTTTTAATTAAAGGAAATAAATATATTTGAATCTCAATAAAAACAGTAAATCTTTACATCTAGTACAATGGCAAAATCTCAACAAACTTTTAACAAGAGCGAAAAAGAAAAAAAGCGTTTAAAAAAACGTGAGGATAAGCGGAAAAAAATGGAGGCTCGTAAATTGGAAAAAGCAGAAAATGGAAGTAAAGGTATTGAATTTGCTTACGTGGATCATAATGGGAATTTAACTGATACACCGCCAGATCCATCACTAAAAGTAAAAGTAAAAGCAAAAAATATAGAAATAAGTATTCCTAAGACTCTTGACAGTGATCGTGAAGCTTTCGATCCAGTTAGAAGTGGTAAAGTGTCATTTTTTGATACTTCGAAAGGTTTTGGTTTTATCATAGATTCTGATGATCAAGAAAAATATTTTACACACGTTAGTGGGTTGCTTGATGAAATAGCAGAAAACGATAAAGTTACTTTCGAACTTCAAAAAGGTTTAAAGGGTCTCAATGCAGTAAAAGTTAAGCTGGTTAAATAGTCTTTTCACATTAATTGTATTTTTACAGACTTATAAGTTTATCTAATAAGTAGAGTAGTCCTAAGTTGATTCCATTTTATCGTCTTTTTTTTACGTTTATATAAAAAACAGACCTCTTACCGTTAAAATAGTGCATTGATACCGTTTTTATGGTTGATGATAATGAGTTCTTTAATTTTAAAGAGTAAAACTCATTGCCCCATGAAATTTTTCCTAAAATATTTTTTAAATCTAAGTGTTATTTCTCTTTTATCTTCTGTGAATGCTCAAAACTTAGATTATCTTGAGAGAAACCCTATCTACGATTATTCTGAAATAAATTTGAATCATACCGACACTGTTCCAGATTTTGATATCGCAATCAATAAATTAAAAATAATGGGAACAGTATATAAAAATGATGGTACGACCCCTGCAAAAAACATATTAATATACATTGAGCAAGCTGATGAAAAAGGTAATTACGCAATTGAGACCTATAAAGGAAAGCGTTTCATGAAACATCGCGCCTGGGTCAAAACGGACAATGACGGAAATTATACATTTTTCACTTTCATACCCGGTGCAGCAATAGACCCAATTACCTTTCCTAAGCGAAGAGGTCTAAAGAAAATATATCCGGTTGTTAAAGAAACTAATAAGCCTGAATATAATCTTGACGCACTTTTATTTAACGACGATCCAAAACTCACCAAGACTTGCAGAAAAAAACTTAAAAGAAAAGGGATAGATTGTATTCTCACTCCAAGTAAAATTGGAAATATTCAGGTTGTTGAAAAAAATTACATTCTTGAAGATGTAAGGTCGGTCTCTAAGTAAAGTTTCTCACAGAGATTTAAAAGCTTCCTTAATTTACTTATTATAGAATTTCGTAATCGTTTTAGATTAATCATAATTTTATCCTAAAACCTTTGAAAAACTATTGATTATAAGAAGTTATCATTAATTTAACCATTGGAAGTATAAGGTTTTATGATTGTTGCATTAATTTATGGTATCATTAGTTTGTCATTTCAGACCTCTACAATCACTATTGCTGATTTTAAAAATCAACAAGACATATCGAATTGGTTTGTTGTGAATGATGGTGTCATGGGTGGGTATTCAAATGGAAGTATTAGTTTAAGCGATGACGGTTATGGGTTGTATCAGGGTTATGTAACAACTCGTAATAATGGAGGTTTTTCATCAATTCGTTATCGGTTTAAACCAAAGCAAATATCTAAGTACACGCATGTGTCCTTAAGAGTTCGTGGTGATGGAAAAATTTATCAATTTAGAATTAAAAATCAATCTAATGCGAGGTATTCTTACATACAATATTTTGAGACCACCAAAGAATGGGAAACTATTACAATACCACTAAATTCATTTTATGCAAGTTTTAGGGGTTATAAATTAAATGTCTCTAATTATTCTGGTCAAGAGATTGGAGAAATTGCGATTCTCATTGGAAATAAAAAAAATGAAGATTTTGCTCTTGAAATAGATCGCATATGGTTAAAATAACAAATTAAAAAAATTATTTATGGAGTATGTTATGATTGTGTTACACGTTATTGTGAGTCTAAGTATTTTAAATGTTTGGTTACTTAGAAAAAATAAAGCTACCCAGTGGCGTGGTGGAGATGCAACTACAATTGTACAAGAATTTGAACGATACGGATTACCTAAATGGAGTTACCATGTCATTGGTTTTATAAAAATAATTGGGGCTATTGGGCTTTTTGTGGCTATATGGGTCCCAGAATTAACCAAACCCTCTGCATCAATATTAGCAGTTCTCTTACTAGGGTCTATCTCGATGCATTTAAAAATCAAAGATCCCTTCATAAAATCTTTACCCGCTCTATCATTTTTTATTATTTGCCTCACTATATTATTTTTTTAAAGTAATCAAAGCACCTCATATGCTCTTGACCTTTATGTATATCGAAGATATTATTCAATTATTATCTCTTTTTTCAGCATTTTCATTTATCTTTTTTGGTATTTCTTGTTTATTTTCTACCTACATGAAATCTGAATTTAAAAGATATGGCCTAAAGCATTATCAAAAGTTAGTTGGAACTCTACAGATATTGGGTGCCCTTGGTCTTTTTCTTGGACAATGGCTTTCTTTATCTATTCAAGGACTAGCAGCCCTTGGATTAAGTATATTGATGTTTTTAGGTTTTTTAACAAGACTAAAGATTCGCGATTCACTATTACAATCAAGTTCGTCTTTGTTCTACGCCGTGTTGAACGCTATCATCGTCATACTCATGCTTAATGAGCAGTTTTCATTATTTTAATGGTTGTGATTAGTTGCATGTTCACGCACATTCTTCTATAAAGAGGTTAAATAGGATTCTGCATTTTCAAGATGTTTCACTTTTTTCTCAGGAGCCATCTTATCAAACATCGACACCAACATACCTAGCCTTGGGTTTTGTTTAAAAAAATCTCGGTGAGTATCCATAAAACGCCAAAACAATCCATCCCAAACGTCTTGCCAATCACCCTTTTTATAATTACTCATTTTCATTAAATAATTACTACCACTGATGTATGGCTTGGTCGCCATGAGACCTCCATCAGAAAATTGACTCATACCATAAACATTGGGAACCATAACCCAATCATAAGAATCGATAAAAAGCTCCATAAACCAACGGTATACCTCGTCAGGATCAAATTCACAGAGCATCATGAAATTGCTTAAAACCATCAATCGTTCTATATGATTACAATAACCCGTTTTTAATACTTTTTTAATGGTTTGGTCTATTGGACCAATTCCTGTTGTTCCATCATAAAAAGAAGCAGGGATTTTTTTTGTAAAATTCCAAAAATTTCGAGTTCTTTCATCACTACCACGGGTTTCATACATGCCTCTGATAAACTCTCTCCACCCAATAATTTGTCTAACAAATCCTTCTAAAGAATTAATAGGTACTTTATGATTTGATGCATAAATAAGTGCCGTGTCAATAATTTCATTTGGCGTTATCAAACCAACATTTAGCATGGGAGTAAGCACACTGTGATTTAAAATTGAATGTTCATTTACGATGGCATCCTCATAAGCACCAAATTCATGAAAACGCAGCTCTAAAAATTGATTGAACCATTCTTTGGTAGTTTCAATATTTGTAGGGTAGAGACAAAAATGATCATCTAACTCTCCAATATTATTATCAAAATGGGTAGCAACATAAGTACAAGCTTCGCCATAATAGTCATTGTAACTAGGGTATTGTATTGACGGTGGTATTTTTTTAGCAGGATATTTCTTTCTGTTTTCTGCATCAAAGGTCCATTTTCCTCCTGATGGCTTACCGTTCTCATCAATCAAAATATTCATTTTTTTTCGTTGTTCCGTATAAAATGATGTTTGATGATATTTCTTTTTGTCAACTCTAAAAAAAGGTAACAAATCTTCTTTTGTATTAATAAATAGAGGAGACTCAGTAACTTGGTAATTAATTTCATTATCCTGACATCCTTTTGTGAGTCTTTTCAAGAGATAGTTATCGACAGGGTCAAAGAAATTTATTTCTGAAACACCAGATGCCTTTAAAGCTGGTAATAAAAGTCGAGTATCTGAGATATCCTGAAATGAATTAATATATACAACGTCTATGTTTTTTGACAAAAGATAGCTTTCGTACTGTTTCATAGTAGCCCTATGAAAAGCAAGTTTTTGCTTGTGAAAGTTAAACTGTTTAAAAAAAAGATACTCTTCAATTAAATAAACAGGAAGTTTGTTTTCAATTAAAGTTGAACTTTCAAATAGCTGATTTGGTAAAATTAAATTAATTTTTTTCATGTGTGCTTGTTTCTTCTGCAGCGTTCACTGCAATATTTCACTTCATCCCAACAATTTTTCCACTTCTTTCGCCAAGCAAAGGGCTTTTCACAAACCAAACATTTCTTTTCTGGTAAATATTGTTTTTTCATGTTACATATTGACATGTGTGGTTAATATTCGTTGCTTTTCTTTTTTTACCGCTGGATGACTTTTATGACTCCATATTTTTTTTCTTGCTTCCCGGGAACTCTCTAATAAATCTACGATTGGAGCAGGGTAGTGGTGCCCTATGGTAACACCACAAAACGTCTGCTCCATTGAGCTCATAGTCCATGGTTGGTGTATAAATGAAACGGGGACTTCAGCTAGCTCAGGAATCCATTTTTTAATAAAAATACCATTCGGATCGTGCTCAATCGAATTTTTGACGGGATTATATAGTCTTACCGTATTAATTCCAGTTGTTCCGGCTTGCATTTGAAATTGCGGAAAATGTATTCCAGGTTCATAATCTAAAAATTGACGAGCTAAATGATAGGCACCCTCACGCCAATCTTGATCCAAATTAAAACTTAAAAACGACACGACCATCGCCCGCATTCTAAAATTAATCCAGCCTGTTTGAGTGACAGCTCTCATGCATGCATCGATTAGTGGGTATCCTGTTTGTCCCGTCTTCCAAGCCTTAAGAAAAGATGTATTCTTAACATGTTCTAACAATTCATAGCCATTGTTAATACAGTGTGTTTCATAGGAACACTCAACTTCAAACTTTTGTATAAAATGACAATGCCAATGCAAACGAGTTAACATGCCATTAAAAGCCCTTTTAAAAACCAACCTGTTTGGATGGTTACTAACGAATTGAAAAACTTGCTTGACACTGATATTACCCCAAGCGATGTAGGGAGATAAACGACTGCAAGACATTCTACTAGCATCAGGCTTAGAGATGTTACGATGATAATTACGACCTCTGTCAAGAACAAAAGAATGTAGATATCGCCATGCATTTACCTCACCCGCTGGCTGAAATAAGGACGGATACTTTTCAATTTTAGTTATGAATTGAGCAGGTAAGTTAAAAGCAGGGAATATTTTTATTGAATTAAAATCTTGCTTATAAGTATTGACAGTAATCGGACCTTTCATGACAGTATACCAATACTTTCTCCAATTTTTACGATGTCTCAAGCCTCTTATAATCCCGTCTCGTTGAAATTCATTCCAATTAATGTTTTGTTGCTTACAAAATGCGTTAATTTTCTTATCACGATCCCATGTAATTTGGACACCGCTCTCTTGGTAACTAAAAATATTTTTAATGTGAAACTGTGTTTGGATGTAATTAAAAATATCCAAAGAATTACCATAGAACGTGTGCACTGTGCGTTTGTATTTTTGTAGACTCTCATTCATGGATTTGAGAGAGTAATAAATAAACTGTAAGTGCCTTAATGCTGTGTCAGGATGCTTTAAACAATGGGAATCAAAAATATAAATAATGACATAAGGGAGTTTTGATTGCTCAGCAATATTTAAAGGAAGGTGGTCTTGTAATCTCAAGTCTCTTTTTAACCAAACAATATTTATTTCTTTTAACTTCAAAAAATGATTTGCTTTTTACATTTTTTCCAAAAAGCAAAAAAAGAAGGATAATATCCCTCAACATTAAACATCCAATCACGTTGATCACATGTTCCTTGATAATGCTCATTTAGTGGATGTTCTTTAAAATAAACTGTCTTGAGATTGTAATTAGCTTTTAACTCATTGAATTCGCCTACAAACAACTGTATGTTCAAAATATTATTAGACAGACCAAGAATAAAATTAATTACATGTTCAGATACGGGATATTGGTTGAAATGTGAAGGTTCTAACAATAATATTCGATTTGCCTCAATATCATTTCTCCAAAAGGGATCTAGATTGTAGCTGTTGTATATGAGAGTTGGTAAATGCGTATTTATTTTATTAATAGAAGATTGCGGTAGAGGGGTAACTAAATTTAAGTGCTCAGAAGCAAGAAGCTCCTTAGGAATATCAAAATCCTGAAAATTATCATATGGAACGTCTAAGTAAGTACCGGTCTCAGAGGTATTACAATATGTGTTTATATTCTCCTGATTTGCGTAATATTTTTTGTTACTATTAGCACCTGCAACCCATTGCCAACTTAAAGCATTACTTGCCCAATCACCATCAAGTAAGTGATAATACATCCATCTAGCTGGTTCTTTCCAATGATGATTGGCAATATTACATGTAAGCGAAGCCATGTACATACGTAAATGATTGTGTATGTATCCTGATGAAACTAGCTTTGTAATTGCTGCATCAATGGCGAGTATTCCAGTTGTCCTTTCATTTAGGGCTGCAGGAATACCATACCCCACGATAGGTTCTTGCTGGTGCTTTAAATCTTGATTAATATCATTTTTCTTATGAATCCAAACCTGTTGCCAATAGTCACGCCATGCGAGTTCTTGTATAAATTTAAACATGCCACCAGGCTTAAAACCACGTTTAATTAGTGTTTCATAAACGTATTTTGTTGATATCACCCCACGGGATATATATGGAGATAAACGACTAACATCACCATTAGTGTAATTTCTACTCGATGCGTAATTAGAGGGATTAAATGCCATAACCTTATCGATAATATCATCAATGTGTACATCAAAATGCCCTGTGTTATCTGTCGCCATTATCGCTTACTAATTTTATTACTAGAAATTGCCTTTTGGCGTGAACATTTAAAGCGAACGATTTCGTCACTTCGTTTTTTGAGATGTTTCTTACTTACGCCACTATTAACACGTTGTCTCCAGAGCTTGAAACTAGATTTTTTCAAGGTCCCACGCATTACTTTAATCACCTCTTTTTCTGCAATTCCGAATTGGAATTGAATGGCCTCAAAAGGCGTACGATCTTCCCAAGCCATCTCGATAATACGATCCAGTTGTCGCTCTGAAAAATCATGATGAAGAATTATTTCTCTACTACTTTTTCCCATATGTGATCTGTATTTAAATAAAAACTGCCTAACGAATCAAAATCACACTCATGAGGTGCTATAATTGATAAAAAGGTTTCTCCATTTTTCCGCTGGTATAAATGATAACATTTCCCAATAATTGGTTCAAAAGAAAACTTTGCATCATATATCAATTGATTAAATTCGAATTCTTTCATAAGAGCCTCATACTGGTCTTTTAATTCGTTCAATTCCGATTTAATTTTATGATTTAGTTTATTAATACACCTATTTTTCCAAGCAACGGTATCTGAGGGATTAATCATGGGAGCAACCAAATTAGTGCCGTAAGGCCTTAAGGCTGCGTCAAATTGTTGTGTTTTTTCATTAAAAACAACGTTATCTGGAATTTTGCTTTTTTTCATACGTTCTTCAAATCCTTAGGATGAGTCAAAAATAGGAAATGTTTAACCTTTTTATGTTAAAGTTAAACAAAAATTTCTTCATAAAGACCTCAGAATAACAGGGTGTAAAGATTAAATATAAGTCCTGTTATCATCAATGAAAAACAGCAAAAAGCCAACTCTAAATGAGTTGGCTTAACCAATTAAATAACGACTAATATGAGTTAATTTAAAGAAACATAATTATTTACATCATCGTTTTTTTGTTTAAATCTTAACACTTTAGACTTTTTATCCTTTTTTATTTTTATAACAAATGTCGATTCAGGTCCAGTAAGGTGTTTGTATTCAATATATTGCTGACTTTTTAAAATTCTCCAATTTGGGAAAGCCTTTATGACCTCTAAAGTCAATTGAGTAGGTAATTTGATATTGTTGTAATTTTCAAACGAGCTAACGATTTTTCCACTAGCATCATAAGTGGTCTCAACGTGACAGTTTGTTTCTTTAAAAACTACATCATAAGTTGTTTTTTTGTCAGATTTGAAAACAGCTAAGTTTTGAATATTATATGATGCTATCATATTTTGAAATTCAGATATTTTGCTCGAACTACGTTGTAAAGACATGTCTTTTAAATAGTCAAAGTTTTTGGTATTTTGTGATGCGGCTGAAAACACAAAAGATAATGAAAGGACGCATGTAAAAAGTAAAGATTTCATAAAAAGAGTTTTATTTGTTAAGGATGGTGTAAAGATAATTTAACAAGGATTTAGAATGGCTTAGTAGCACCACACATAAACTACGTAGAGCTACGTAAATCAGTAACTCTTGCATTAATTAGATTATTTTTAGTCGCTGAGAATCGTTTAAAAAATAAATTCTTGACAACTATTCAGAATATCGCAACTAAACGTGTGCTAATAGCTTTCGAAAATCATTACTGTAACGAATCCTCATTTAGCTCATAAGATTAGAGAATAATATCTGTAGTTATTTTGAAATATCGTCTAAAAGCACTGTTTCTCTCATTCTTAACAAATGTTCTATAATTTATATTATGTAAAATAGAGTTATTCCAAACACACCTATCTTTACTTACTAATACAATCCAAAGCTTCTTTTAAATCAACAATAAGATCTTCAGGATCTTCTAACCCTACCGATATTCTTATATCCCCTAACGAAATTCCCATATTTTTAAATTGTGAGTCAGTCATTTCCTTTAAATAACTGATCGCTGGCACATAAATTAGACTTTCATGACCACCCCAGCTAACGCCAATTTTGAAAATCTTAAGTTGATTTACAAAGTGTTTAACAGTATTTATATCATCCGTATTAAGCTTAAAAGACATCAAACCTGAAAAACCAAACATTTGCCTTTTTGCCAATTCATGCTGATCAAAGGTTGATAATCCAGGATAGTTAACCTTGACAACATTGTTATGGGATTCTAAAAATTGCGCTATTTGTAACCCACTTTTTTGATGTTTCTGCAGTCTCAATGTCAATGTTCGAAGACTGCGTAACAATAGCCAGGCCTCTATGGGTGCTGTTTTAGCTCCTAGTAATTCATATTCATTATGAAAAATAGATGAGATATCACTGTCCTTACCAATAATCACCCCACCAACAATATCACTGTGACCTCCCAAATATTTTGAACACGAATGGACTTCTAAATCAACCCCCAAACTTAAAGGTTTTTGATATAATGGCGTTGCCCACGTATTGTCAATAATTGTCTTTATTCCATGTTCTTTAGCTAAACATGTGACGGCTTTTATATCTTGCAAAGAAAATATAGCGGATGATGGACTTTCTAAATATATTAAAGCGGTATTAGATTGAATGGCCTCTTCAAAATCATGGATATCGCAACCTGAGACAAATGTTGTCTCAATTTGCATCTTTTTAGATAGGTAATTAACGAGCAAATTATTGGCTGGTCCATACATGTTTTTTATCGCAATAATGTGTGCTGTAGGTTTGAGAAAATGTAAGCACGCCGCTGTAATTGCCGCCATACCGGAAGGAAATAATTGCGCTCTTTCGCCACACGCCAATTGAGCAAGTTTCTCCTCTACCAATTGAACCGTTGGATTTCTTCCTCTAGAATAAATAAAATTATGTTCTCTGTTGTTAAATGCATTATCTATAGATTCCCAATCATTAAATGTGAACAATGAATTTTGAAAAATTGGTGGAACTACAGCACCATGATACAGAGAGCTGTCGTTGATGTCATGGCATAATAATGTGGATGGTTTTCTTTTCATAGACTTTACTTATTTATGTTGTTTTTATAAAAGCAACCTATTCCTAATATGGCAATAATTGGTGCAACACAAATATTAATTAACGATAGAAATTGCCAGTGCCAATACGTTGAAAATGAAACCCCTAAGGTTGCGACCATAAATAATGATGTTGCATGCCAAGGTATTAGACTTTCTATCATAGTTCCGTAGTCTTCTATGGATCTTGATAGTACTTTTCTTGAGATTTTCATGGAGTCATAGCGTTTCTTAAAAGCATCACCGATAATAAAACTAGTTGCACCTTGGTTGGATGTAATACCATTCGTGACAGCTGTTGAAAAAAGTGTTGCTAATATTAACGATGATTTTGATTGAGTAAATGAGAATATGCGATGAACTATTGTTGGCATCGCGTCAGTCACATCTAAGGTACCAATAAAGGTTAACGCCATGAGAGTAAACACAATGACTTCATTTAATTCGTAGAGCCCTCCCCTGTTAAACAACACTTCTAATTGACTTGGCACCTCTGTCATCCAATTTGCCATATTTGTATGAAAGCCAGTAGTCAATGTGTCAATAAGATGCGATAGCTCAAAATTTTGAATACTTAGTGCTAACACACATGCAATTAAACATGATGCAAGTAATGTGGGTAATGTTGCTAATCGTTTTAACGAACCATACAGAATAACTAGCGGTGGTAACAAAAGGCACGGATTAAAATTAAACATTGACTCTAAAGCTAACAAGGTGACTAAAGTCTCATTCGATATGATGCCACTAGACAAAGGCGGGTATATAACGCCGAGGATAATATAAATAAATAGTGATAGTATTGCTGAGGGTACTGTCGTATACATCATGGATTTTATATGTCCATATAAACTAACTTCTGAAGCGATTACAGCCAAATTAGTTGTATCGGACAAAGGCGACATTTTATCACCAAAATAAGCACCACCTATAATGGCCCCAGCAGTAATTCCTAGATGGGCTTCTGCGGTTATTGCCACTCCCATAAGAACCGTACCAATGGTAGCCACAGAACCCCAAGAGGTACCTGTTAATGTTGAAAAAATAATTGGAATTACAAAAGCAAGGACATACATGTAGGATGGATCGATAAGTTTTATGCCATAGAAAATTAGCATTGGAATAGTGCCGCTGATGATCCAGGTCCCAATAACCAATCCGATAGCAAATAAAATTAAAATTGCAGGAAACCCTTTGGCTAATTTTTTAACTATTGCTTTTTGAATACTAATCCATCTAAATCCCAAAAATAACAAATGTGCTACAGAAAAACACGATGCTAACAAGAAGACTACTTCTAAAGGAAACGCTGGCTTGTCAAAAACTTTAGGTTGTAAAATTAAACCATAGAGAATGAGGACACCAAGAATGCAAACAGGCAAAACCAAATGAAAAAACGAAATATTTGACTTTAAATTATTTGTCATTGAAAAAAGAATGGTTATTTAAAAGTAATTAATTTCGTTCAAAAAGTACATATTTGAAATGATACAGCACTTTTTTAAATCAAATAATTAGTAAATTTGTTTTAATCAGGCTTGATTTAGACCTTTAAATTGATAAATATCATGTTTTATCTAATTATTTTGCACTTAATTAGACCTTCGGTTAACTTTGTATGCAACCAAATTTATCATAAATGAAAAAAATTACGTTATTATTATCGTTAACAGTCTGTTCATTCTTTTTGAGTGCTCAACATTCTGTTGCGCGTGATTGGAATGAAGAATTACTCGAAGCCATTCGTAAAGACTTTGCAAGACCTACAGTACACGCTAGGAATTTATTTCATAGCGCCGTAGTAATGTATGATTCATGGGCTGTATTTGATTCTCAAGCAAATACTATATTTTTAGGGAAAAATTTTCAAAATTATACTTGTCAATTTAACGGTATTGTGACACCTATTGATTTAGATGCTGCTAGACACGAAATGATGAGCTATGCCATGTATCGTTTATTAACGCATCGTTTTGCAAATTCGCCAGGTTCAAGCACCTCCCTACCCGCCTTCGAAGCTCTGTTTAATTCCTATGGCTACGATGAGTCGTTTTCGTCAGTCGATTACAGTACTGGCTCATATGCTGCCTTAGGGAATTATTTAGCAAGTGAAATTATTTTATTTGGTAATCAGGATGAATCCAATGAGATTGGTGGTTATGGAAATCAATTTTATCAACCTGTAAATGATCCCATTATCTTGGATCTTTATGAAGACAATAGCGCAATAGATCCAAATCGTTGGCAACCCTTGGCCTTTGATTTTTTTATTGATCAATCTGGGAATCCTTTCCCACAAGCAACACCTCAATTTTTAAGTCCTGAATGGGGAGAAGTGAAACCTTTTTGCCTTCGTACTGAAGATTTACAAATATTAAACAACGATTTTGACTGTTTTGTCTATAATGATCCAGGGCCTCCAGTTTACATTCAAGATTCAAACAATGAAGATGGCTTAGAAGACCCGTACAAATGGCATTTTGCTTTAGTAGCATCATGGTCTGCGCAATTAGATCCTAATCCTGTCAATCCGTTAGATGATCCTATGATAGATATTTCTCCACGAGGTATTGGTAATGTTGATATAGCTGATTATCCTGAAACTTTTGAGGAATACCAAGCATTTTATAATTTTACAGACGGAGGTGATATCGGAACTGGTAGATTGCTAAATCCAATAACAGGTCAAGAATACGTAAGTCAAATGGTAAAACGTTCAGACTATGCACGAGTGTTAGCTGAATTTTGGGCAGATGGTCCTGATTCCGAGACACCTCCCGGGCACTGGTTCACTATACTGAATTATGTTAGTGATCATCCAGAAACAGTGAAAAAATTTGGTGGACAAGGAAGTATTATTTCAGATTTAGAATGGGATGTAAAATCTTATATCGCTTTGGGAGGCGCCATGCATGACTCAGCAATTAACACTTGGGGGATAAAAGGTTACTATGATTACGTTCGCCCAATATCTGCGATAAGGTATATGGCTAGTAAGGGTCAAAGCACCGATAATACCTCAACCGAAGGAATCGCAAGTTATGATCCTCATGGCATACCACTGATTCAAGATTACATAGAAATCATCACAGAAAATGACCCTCTTTACACCGAGGATGCCAATAATTTGCATAAAATAAAAATAAAAGCTTGGAAAGGTCCTGATTATATTACCGATCCAGAAACAGATGTCGCAGGTGTTGATTGGATCTTAGGAACTCATTGGTGGCCATACCAAAGAGGGACGTTTGTGACCCCGCCATTTGCTGGTTATTTATCAGGTCATTCCACTTTTTCGAGAGCAGCAGCAGAAGTCATGACTCTTATTACCGGAAGTGAGTTTTTTCCAGGCGGTATGGGGACATTTGATATTACTGCTAATGACTTTTTAGTTTTTGAAGATGGCCCAAGTGCCAGTTTTACCCTTCAATGGGCCACTTACAGAGACGCTTCAGATCAAACTAGTTTATCTAGGATTTGGGGAGGAATTCATCCTCCAATTGACGATATTAAAGGTAGAATAATTGGTGAGAAAATTGGTGTAGAATCTTTTAATCTTGCACTTCAATATTTTAGCGGTACGTTGTCAAACAATGATGTTGCACTTTTAAGTAACGAACCTCGACTATTTCCGAGTCCTTTTCAAAATGAGTTTAACATTACTGTTAAGAATCAAGATGCTGAAGTAGTCAAAATATTTACCATTGATGGCAAGTTAATTATGAAAACAAAGTTAATAGCAAATGATATAAACACTATTCAGACTGCACATTTGACTACAGGAGTTTATTTTGCTCAAATTTTAAGAAATGATGCGTCCGTCATAATCACAAAAAAAATTATGAAAAAATAAGCTTTTTAAAAAAAGCTAGACTACTTTTGTGGCCTATAATAAAGTTATGTTGTCATTTTTTAATATTTTTAGACTGGTCGCCTTTTTAGAGGGATTATCTTACGTCCTTTTGTTATTTATTGCTACACCGTTAAAATACCTGACAGACAATCCAACCTATGTTAAACTACTTGGGATGCCTCACGGGTTACTTTTCATGCTTTATATAATTTGTGTTGTAATGCTCAAAAGAGACCACGATGTTATTCAAGCAAATTTTAAAAAAATATTGCTAGCCTCTATCATTCCTTTTGGTACGTTTTATATCGATATCAATTATTTAAAAAGATAGTATGATGAATTTTAAGCATTGGATTTTCGATTATTTAATCACTCATGGGTTTACTGACACCTCTGCCAGATACCTAAATATGATGTCATTATTATTAATTTTATTGTTTTTCGTATTTCTTACCGACTTTATCATTAGAAAAATAATTGTTTCTTTTTTTACAAGTTTTGCTAACCGCTCGAAATCTAATTTTGATGATATTCTTGTAAAAAACAAAGTCCCAAGAAATATTGCACACATCATACCGTTATTATTAGCTTTGGAATTCGTACCACATGTCCTCGTTGACTTTCAATATGCAGAAAACATCATTGAAAAGACTCTCAAAGTTTTTTCAATCATACTTGCCTTGTGGATTGTTCGAAGTATTTTAAATGCATTAAAAGGGTATTTTAAAACCATCCAAAGGCTTAAGGATAAACCTATCGACAGTTATATTCAGGTTTTCATGATTTTTGCTTGGATTATTGGAGCTATGTCTGCCTTAGCCATCGTCACTGGTATTGAGTTTGTCGAGTTTATAACGGGTCTTGGTGCAGCATCTGCCATCATTATTTTGGTTTTTAGAGATACTATTTTAGGGTTTGTAGCGAGTATACAAGTGTCAATTAATGACATGGTAAGAATTGGAGATTGGATCACCTTTTCAAAATACGGAGCTGATGGTGATGTCATTGAAATTAATCTATCAACAGTTAAAGTTCAAAATTTCGATAAAACCATTACAACCATTCCTACATATGCGCTTATTTCTGATTCTTTCAAAAATTGGAGAGGCATGATGGATTCTGAAGGTAGACGCATTAAAAGAGCACTGAACATTAAATTAGAAAGTGTCCATTATTTAACGAGCGACAAGGTTGAAGAATTAAAGAAGATAAACTTAATTACCGATTATTTAACAACGCGCCAAAATGAAATCGAGAGCTACAATACTGAGAACAACATAGATAAAACTTTGCTATTAAATGGAAGGAATTTAACCAATATTGGAGTTTTCAGAAAGTATGTTGAGGAATACACAGAAAAGCATTCTGCAATTCATAAGGAAATGATGATCATGGTGCGACAACTGGAACCAACAACACTTGGTATTCCATTAGAGATTTATGCTTTCAGCAAAGATAAGAGATGGCAAAATTATGAATATATTATGGCCGATATTTTTGATCATATCATCGCTTCCGTTCCTTATTTTGAACTAGAAATATTCGAATTACCATCAAATCCAACTGTACTTTTGAAGTAAACTATCTAAAGCCTATTTTTTACGTATTCAACTCGTGTTTTACCATGTGGTTTCGGCTTGCCATCTTCACCTAAATTGACCATAATTATATTATCTACGGTTAAAATAGTTTCTCTTGTCATTTTGTTTCTAGCTTCACACTTTAAACTTAGAGATGACCTACCAAAGTTCGAAACTTCAATTCCCAATTCAACAATATCACCCTGCTTTGCAGAGCTCATAAAATTTATCTCCGAAATATATTTCGTTACTATTCTTGAGTTTTCAAGTTGAATGATTGTGTATAATGCTGCTTCTTCATCAATCCATTCCAATAAGCGACCTCCAAATAAGGTTCCATTTGGATTCAAATCTTCCGGCTTTACCCATTTTCTTGTATGAAATCGCATTGCTTAAATCTTCTGATTTATATAATTTATAATTTCATTTTCAAAGTTAATTGTTTTATTGAAAATCACAGTTGCCTCATTCAGAAGTTTTTCTGCGGTGGCGACATCTTTGATATCTTTAGCATTTATTCTAACATTCAAATAGGCGCCGTAAACCGCAGTTCTCGCACACAAGGCACCTACACCTGCATCAGATAAAGAATTCTGCAAACCATTCTTTGCCATTTCCATCATCACTTCCATAGATTCACAGGCAGTTTTCATTACTTCTAATGGAACTTTTGTTGCATAAATTGTGGCTGCCTCAATTGCTTGAGAACGCACCATCTTTTCAGCCTTTGAATTTTTTGGCAGTCGAAACCCTTCAATAATTTTATTGAAAGCCTGTGTGTCTTCATCAACTAATGCCAGGAGTTTACCTTGATATAATTGCCCCTTTTCTGCCCACATTGAATATGTTTCCCAATTCTCATCCCATCCAGGTTTGTGAGCCGAGAGATTCGCTACCATAGTCCCAAGGGATACACCGAGCACTCCTACATAAGCTGAAATAGACCCTCCTCCTGGTGCCATCGACTCTCCTGCTGTTTCATCAGCAAAATCACTTAAAGTAAGATCAATAAGTCGTTTTTGCTCAGTATTATTCAAAACATATTCAATAATTTTTTCTTTTGGATTAAAGGGTTTTAAATCATCTAGCCCTAGTGATTTTACAGCTATTTTAATTTTTTCAGATTCAGAAATACCCAAAGAACGTTGTTGCTTTTTCAAGAAAAAATCTGCAGCATCAAGCATTGCTTTTAAAGGAATTAAACCAATTATCTCTGAGCCTGTTACTCTGAGACCTCTTTCATGTGCTGCCTTCGTCGTTTCATAAAAAGCCTCATGCATGGAGGTGACACTTATATTGGTCAAATTGTAAGATATTTGAGCAATTCCATACTCCTCAATATACCAACCAATTCCTTTTACAGCTTTAAGCTTTCCAGGAATCCGAATAGGATTCCCATCGGTATCAAGAACTTTTTGACCAATAATTGGATTTCCCGTGCGCTTAACTCTACCCCCTTCTCTAATATCAAAAGCAATCGCATTTGCCCTACGTGTGGAAGTAGTATTCAAATTAACGTTATAGGCTACGAGAAAGTCTCGAGCTGAAATCGCGGTAGCTCCTGTCGATGCTACATGATTATTATATTCAATTGGTCCAAAATCTGGTGCCCAATCAGGATCGGATAATTTTTTTGACAAGCCTTCATATTCACCCGATCTGCAATTAGCTAAATTTATTCTATCAGGTATTCGAGCTGCATTTTCATACAAGTAAACAGGAATCTTTAACTCTTCTCCCACTCGTTTTCCTAATAGTTGCGCGTATTTCGATGTTTCTTCTAATGTAATACCAGAAATTGGAACTAAAGGGCACACATCAGTCGCACCAAACCTAGGATGCTCTCCTTTATGCTTACTCATATCAATTAATTGAGATGCTAACTTTATCAATTTAAACGCTGCCTCTATGACTTGAGAAGGCTCTCCAACGAACGTTATGACCGTTCGATTCGTTGCAATTCCCGGATCGACATCAAGCAATTTCACACCCGCCACTGTTTCTACTTCATGAGATATTCTTTTAATTTTGTCTAAATCACGTCCTTCACTTATGTTTGGAACACATTCAATAAGTTGTTTTTGCATATTTAAAAAATGAAAAGTAGTCCAAATATAATCATTCGGAAATTTAAAATATGGTCCAAAACTATAAATAATCGTTCACCCACAATTAATATTGGTCTGACTATAAAAAAAGATCTCCAAAAATGTAACATTTTACTATATTAGGAGTCTTGTAGTTTGACGCAAGTCTATTACTTTTTTTAACGTAAAATAAACAAAAAATAAACACATGAAAACAATTAAACTTTTTTTAATCGCTTTGTCTCTCTCTGCATTTACTGGAATTCAAGCACAAACTGCTGAAGAAATTGTAGCTAATTACTTTGAAAATACCGGAGGTCTTGATAATTGGGGTAAATTAGAAGGGATTAAAATGTCCTCAAAAGTAAGTCAAGGTGGCATGGAAATACCCTTAGAGATTATTCAATTAAAAAATGGTAATCAAATGACGGTTATTAATTTTCAAGGACTAGAAATTAAACAAGGTGTATTTGATGGAGAGGTGTTGTGGAGTACCAACTTTCAAACACAAAAAGCAGAAAAAAGTGACAAGGAATCTACAGACAATATGAAAATTCAGTCGCAAGATTTTCCTGATGCTTTTTACAACTACAAAGAAAAAGGATATACCATTGAATTATTGGGTACGGAAGATTTAGAAGGAACTGAAACTTTTAAAATTAAGTTAACCAAAACACCGATGGTTGTTGAAGGAGAAGAGGTAGAAAATTCAAGTATTTATTACTTCGATTCTGAAAATTTTGTTCCAATCGTAATCCATACTGAAGTTAGAATGGGTGCTGGAAAAGGAATGATTTCTGAAACAAAACTTAGTGATTATCAAGAAGTTGATGGTCTTTATTTTCCTTTTTCAATGACTCAAGGAATCAAAGATGGCATGAGTCAACCAATCACTATGGATGAGATTGTATTAAACCCTACTGTAGATTTAAATGTTTTTAAATTTCCAGAAGAGACATCAAGTGAGGTCGAAAAAAACTAAATCAAAATAACCAAAAAGCCTCAAAAAATCCTGAGGCTTTTTGGTTTTCAACACACACAATTCTTTTATTAATATGAAAAAACTTGGAATCATAGTTTTAGGACTTGCGATGCTACCGCTTAGTCTTATTGCTCAAAACGACAGCGGTGTAAACTTAAAAAACTTATTTGGAGATTTACGCGCACGTCACATAGGACCTGCTTTAATGAGCGGAAGAATTAATGATATGGAAGTACATCCCACCAATGACCGCATTTTGTATGCAGGAACAGCCGGTGGTGGTGTATGGAAATCAAATGATGCTGGAACTACTTTTAATCCAATATTTGATGATCATTGTCAATCTATTGGTGCAGTCGAAATAGATCCTAATGATCCTGATAACGTCATCTACGTAGGAACTGGTGAAACTTGGACGCGAAATAGCGTGTCTTATGGAGATGGATTATACAAATCTACTGATGGAGGTTCTAATTGGAAAAAGCTTGGTTTTGACAACTCTGAACGCATAGCGAACATCATTGTAAATCCAAAAAATTCTAATGAAGTTTTTGTGGCTGTTCTTGGTGCGTTATGGTCAGACAGTGAAGAACGAGGAGTTTATAAGTCATTAGATGCAGGAGAAACATGGAAAAAAATACTCTACATAAATGAGACAACTGGAGCAGCAGATATGACTATGGATCCAAATGATCCTTCAGTAATTTATGCCTCTATGTGGGAATTCAGACGAACAGGATGGTCTTTTTCTTCTGGTGGTGAAAATAGTGCACTTTACAAATCAACCAACGGCGGTGAAACGTGGAATAAAATTCATGAGGGCTTTCCAAATGGACAATTAGGACGCCTAGCTATCGCAGTGGCACCATCAAACTCAAATATTTTATATACCGTTATTGAAGCTGAAGACCCAAAAAGAAAAGGTCTCTACAGAAGTGATGATGCTGGAGAACATTGGAAACAATTGAATAATGATTTTGGTATAACAGTAAGACCATTTTACTTTTCACGTATAACAGTGGATCCTAGGAATCCTGATGTTGTGATTAAAGGGGGCTTATCAGGTTCCATATCAAAAGATGGTGGAAAAACATTTAAATCACTTGGTAACATGCACAGTGATATTCATGATATTGTTTTTGACATTAATGATTCAGACAGAATTTATGCAGGAACTGACGGCGGCGTATATCGTTCATGGAATGGTGGGACTACGATGGAAATTGTTGAAAATTTACCATTATCTCAATTCTATCATATAAGTGTAGACGATGCGACTCCCTATAATATTTATGGTGGCCTTCAAGACAATGGCTCGTGGTATGGACCATCGGCATCCAGTGGAGGAATAAATGCTGGCGATTGGAATTCAATTGGCGGTGGCGATGGATTTCGTGTTTTAAAGCATCCAACAAAAGACATTATTTATTCCGAAATGCAAGGTGCAGAAAATGTTTGGCGTTATGATGTCTCTTCTAAGCTTGTAAAAACAATTCAGCCTTTAGCTCAAGAGGGACATGAGGATCTTCGATTTAATTGGAATGCACCGATGGCTATTAGCAAATTGCGACCAAATCGATTTTACATGGGAAGTCAATATTTACATATATCTGAAGATATGGGTGACACATGGCGCATCATATCCCCAGATTTGACTACAAATGATGCTACAAAACAACAACAAGCAGATTCTGGAGGATTGTCAATGGATAATTCTGGGGCAGAGAATCATACCACAATTTTCACAATTGCAGAATCTCCAATTGATGATAATGTAATTTGGGTTGGGACTGATGATGGTAATGTTCAAGTCACTAAAAATGGTGGAAAAACTTGGGATAATGTTGTTGTTAATATTTCGGGATTACCAAAAAACACATGGACCTATCACATTGAAGCAAGTGTTCATGGTAAAGGTATTGCTTACGCTGTATTCGATGGCCATACCACTGGTGACATGAAACCTTATGTCTATAAAACCTCAGATTATGGACTTACATGGAAGAATATTGTAAGCACGAATGTTGTGGGTACTACTCGAAATATTCAAGAAGATTATGTCAATGAAAATTTATTGTACTTAGGGACAGAATTCGGACTTTATATTACAGCGGATGGCGGAACTAACTGGGAAAAATTTACAAAAAATGTACCGCCTGTTGCAATTCATTTTATTGATTTACAACCAACTACAAATGATTTAGTGCTCGGAACTCATGGCCGCGGTATCATCATAATAGACGATATATCACCACTACGTGATATCACGACCAAAGCGTTAAAAGAAAAATTATATTTTTTCGACTCTAAACCTATGGTACTATCTGATGAAAGTGGATTTGCTGGAAGTTTTGGGGCAGAAACACAGTTCGTTGGTGCGAATCCCAACCGATCCCCACAAATTAAATATTTACTTCCAAAACGTCACACGTTTGGTAAAATGACCATGGAGATTAAAGATCTTGATGGCAATGTCATTAGCACACTTACACCTGGTAAATCAAAAGGAATCAATATTGTTAATTGGTTTGGAACTATAAAACAACCTAAAGTTGCAAAAGGTAAAACCTTTGCATTTGGAGGCTTTGCAACACCAAGAGTTCCTGCAGGAACATACACAGCGGTCATTACAAAAGGTAGAGATGTCTTTGAGCATACGTTTGATATAATTAATGATAATCGAGCTGGATTGACAAAAGAGGATCATAAATTTAAACAAGATATCATGTCGAAAATGTATAATATGACTGAAGAATTAGCATACATGGTATATCAAATTGACACATTTTTAGCTTCTCCAAGCACAAAAAGTAAAGTGAAAACTGAGTTAGAAAATCTCAAAAAAACACTCGTTATAACGACTGGAGATAATTATGTTGGCTCTGCAGAACCTGAATTACGAGAGAAATTAGCAAATTTATTCAGTAAAATAGTAGGAAGCTATGATAAACCCTCAAACAATGAATTAGAGAATCTAAAAACGATTGAAAGCCGTTTTGTTTCCTCCAATAAGGTGTTTAACAAGCTTAAAAAGAAGATTAAAAATGTTGATTATCAATCTTTTGAGAGTTTTTTAAAAGAATAGAAAATTAAATTATACATTGAGTAAAAAGCCGATTTTTTGAATCGGCTTTTTACTTGTTAATAACACGGTTAACAATCTATACTAGTTGTTTTAAAATATAAGCGTTTGTTTTATAAATTTAGTCAAAGCCTTAAAGTCATGAACCAAAGAGACCATCAACTAAAAAAAATTCGTCCTGATTATATGACAACAACGATCAATGATGTCATGTCAAATGAAGAACGTTTCCAAAATTTGGTGTTACGTCCAATTATTAAATTTCAAAATGATTTAATCATTAATGTCTTTAAAAATTACGTTGGAAAGCATAAAAATGTCTTTAATGATTTATCAGTTGAAAGACGCCTTGATTATATAAGTAATACAATTCACAAAGACATGAAATTTAGAAACAGTATCAAGGGCATGCTCATAGGCTTATTTACGATTGAAGAATATGAAGTTTATATTCAAAATTCGTCAGCACTCAATAAGAGAATGATGAATATTGTTAAGGAGCGCCTTATAAATAATATACAAGCTCTGACTTCAACTAACAAACTTACAGCTGTTTAGGTATTTAAATCAGTGATTCTCCATTTAAGTCTGTTGTTAGAATCTCACTCATATAATTAAAGAAGGGTAAAATAGCTTTAAATGTAACTCCGACTTTTTCTGTAAAATTATCGTTATAAACCTGTTGATCAGTAAATTGTTTTTTAAAAACAAACATCTTCTTCTTAATGAGGTCCATATTCTCATGGTCTTTTAAAAACCCTCTTGGTGCCGTCTTTAATTCATCACCCCCCAGTTCTCCCCAAATTGACTTGAATGTTGTTTCATTTATAATATTCCGAAAATCAGTAGCATCAATTTCCAATTCCTTTCTAATTCTTAATAAATCAATATTATTTGGTTGCCAAAATCCCGCTGCTAAAAAACTTTGATTGTTTGGTGATAAATGCACATAATAGCCACCTCTAAGTTCAGGTTTTTGACGATGAAAACTCGCTGCGAAATGTGTTTTATAAGGTGTTTTATTCTTAGAAAATCGAACATCTCGATAGATGCGAAATACTTTGTAACTGTCAATGAGATCAAATTGATTAATTTGCCCATTTAGTTGCTGAAAAAAGACCTTAATTTGTTCCTCTTTTTTTTTAAATTCTTTTTTATGTTCATTGAACCATTCACGATTATTGTTAGCATGTAGTTGTTCTAAATAATCAAAAATTTTAACTGATTTTATAATATTCATAGTTGTACTTGATAAAACATCAAAGATTTTTAAATTCGATATTATTTAAAATTAATCCAGAGGAAGGTGCAATATAATGAAGTATGGTATTACTATTTAGTTCTAAACTTTCTTTTATAAAATCTAAAGTCACTTCACCACGGCCCAAGCAAATAAGTACTCCCATCATTAATCGAATCTGATTCCGACCAAATCCCTCGCCTTTAACCGTTAGCATGTAGGATGTTTTAGGAAAGAAATTTGCTGTATAAAGTTCATTTTCTTTCAAAGAACAATGGATAATTTCTCTGATAAAAAGTCCCTCTTTTGATGGCTTATAGCAATAGCTTTTGAAATTATGAACCCCTTCAAATAATCGCGCGCCTCGCTGCATCAGTTCTATATTTAGGGGCTCTAAAATCGTGGTGATTATCGGTGCACAAAAAGGATGATTCTTTTCTCCTTCAGTAAATAAATATAAATACTCTTTTACTTTTGGATGCTGTATAATATTAAAATCCTCATCAACTTCTTGAATGGATAATGCTCGTATATCTTGAGGTAAATTAGCATTAAAAATTCTTAAAAATTCTTCAAAATCTTTAATTGGAATGTCCTTTAAAAACAATTCAAATGCCGTTTTATTTGCAGAAACCTTGGCATCTGTGCGACCCGCAGCTAAGATTTTAAACACCTGTTTACCCAAAATGAATTTTAAGGTGCGCTCTATCATCAATTGTACTGTTTTAAGGTTTGGCTGCTTTTGCCACCCATGAAAACGGTACCCTAAATATTGTATGTCAATAAGGTAATAAAACTTCTTTGTAAACATGTTAATCCATGATTTTAAAATTTAGCGATGACTATGTCTGTCTTGTCTTTAATACAGTGACAATATCGCTCAATTTAAAGTTTTTTGCTGAGAGCAAAATTAAATAATGAAATAATAAATCCGCACTTTCATTCAAAAATAAAGTATCATTATCATCTTTTGCTTCGATAATCATTTCGACAGCTTCCTCTCCCACTTTTTGAGCGATGGTATTAAGGCCTTTTGAAAATAATGAGGCCACATAGCTTTTTTGATTTTGTTCATTACTTTTCCGCTCATTAATGATATCCTCGAGTAACGACAGAAATCCAAATTCTTGAATATTACTTTCTCTCCAACATGTATCAGTCCCTTTGTGACAGGTAGGACCCATTGGATTCACTTTTACGAGTAATGCATCATTATCACAATCATTAGATACCGATACCAATTTTAAAAAGTTTCCGCTTGTTTCACCTTTGATCCACAGACGTTCTTTTTTTCTACTAAAAAATGTTACTTTTTTAGTCTCTATAGTCTGCTTTAAGGAGGCCTTATTCATGTAGCCGAGCATTAAAACTTTATTAGTTTCTTGATCTTGTATTATCGCAGGAATTAATCCTTCGTTATTAAATGTTATATCCATTGTTTATCTGACTTTTATATGGTTCATTTTTAATGTCTCTTTTAAGGAAATTAATGGAATCTCATTAAAATGAAAAACACTAGCAGCCAAAGCAGCATCGGCTTTTCCCTGAGTAAATACATCAATAAAATGCTGTGACGTACCTGCGCCTCCAGAAGCTATTATTGGAATATTGACCTCTTGCGATAACCTGTAAAGCGCGTTATGCGCAAAACCTTTTTTAGTACCATCATGACTCATAGATGTAAATAATATTTCACCTGCTCCTCGAAGCTCCACCTCCTTTGCCCACTCAAACAATTCCATCTTAGTAGGAATGGTTCCACCTGCCGAGTACACAATCCAATCTTCACCAATTTGTTTAGCATCTATGGCTACAACAATACATTGGCTACCAAATTTATGTGACAATCTATTGATTAGATTTGGATCACGTAAGACAGAAGAATTTACAGATATTTTGTCTGCGCCGTGCTTTAATAGCACATCAACATCTTCAACAGAGCTTATCCCTCCTCCTACCGTAAAGGGTATATTTATTTGTTCTGCAATTTTCAAAACCATATTTCGTGTTGTCTTTCGCTCCTCTAACGTTGCTGAAATATCTAAAAAGACCAACTCATCAGCACCCTGATTGGCATATCGTTTTGCCAATTCAACTGGATTTCCTGCATCCACCAGGTTCTGAAAGTTAATACCTTTTACAGTTCTGCCATTTTTTATATCTAGACAAGGAATAATACGTTTGGCTACCATCTCACTGATTTAATATGAATGACTCTAATTGTTTTAAACTAATTCTATTTTCGTACAGCGCTTTTCCAATAATGACACCCTCACAACCCAAATCTAAAAGTTTTGGTAATTCTTCAAACGTTGAAATACCCCCAGAAGCTATTAATTTTATTTTTTTATCTGAATTAGTAAGAATATGCTTGTACAAGTCAAAAGATGGACCACAGAGCATTCCATCTTTAGAAACGTCAGTGCAAATAACGTATTGGACACCTTTTGAAAGATAATTCATTATGAACGTGCTCACGTCAATATCCGTCACTTCTTGCCAACCGGAGATAGCAATGTTTAGATTGATACAGTCAGCTCCTAAAATAATTTTTTTTGAACCATATAACGCAATCCAATTTTCGAAGACTTCAGGATTTTTTACAGCAATACTGCCTCCTGTAACTTGATGAGCACCAGATTCAAAAGCAATTTTCAAATCCTCATTTGATTTGAGACCTCCTCCAAAATCTATTTGTAAATCTGTCCGTGTTGCAATCTGTTCGAGAATTCGGTAATTAATAATCCTGCTTGCTCTTGCTCCATCTAAATCTACTAAATGAATGGACTGAATTCCTGAATCTTGAAACATTTTAGCAACTTCTACCGGGTTGTCGTTATAAATTGTTTTTGTATTGAAATCACCGCGTGATAATCTCACACATTTACCATCTATAATGTCAATAGCTGGAATTATTCTCATATTAATTAATTAAAAAGTTTTTTAAAATTTGTTCTCCAATTTTACCGCTTTTCTCAGGATGAAATTGAACTCCGTAAAAATTATTGTTTTTCAATGCCGCGGAGTAAGGAATAGTTCCATCAATTAAAGCCACAGTGTCTTGACAAATAGTGGCGTAAAAACTATGCACGAAATACATATAGACACTCTCTTCAACGTTATCAAAAAGTTGAGAACTTAATTTTGTAATATTATTCCAACCTACTTGGGGAACTTTAATATTATTTGAAAATTTTAAGACATTTGTTTGAAAAATACCTAAACCATCGGTGTCTCCCTCAGCAGTGTGCTCACACATCAACTGCATTCCTAAGCAGATACCGAGAACCGGCTGCTTTAAATCAGGAATCAGAATATCTAATTTTGATTTTTTTAATTTCAGCATGGCATTACTCGCCTCACCTACACCAGGAAAAATTACTCTATCAGCATTCTTAATCATCTCAGGGTTGTTTGACAACACAGCATGACATCCAATCCTCGCTAAAGCAAATTGAATACTTTTAATGTTTCCAGAACCGTAATCTATCAGAACAGTTTTCATGCTAACATTCCTTTTGTTGAGGGTAAAATCATTTTATTAAAATCTCGTTTCACCGCCATTTTAATCGTTTTTGCAAATGCCTTAAAAATAGCTTCAATTTTGTGATGCTCGTTACTACCCGTTCCATTTATGTATAAATTACATCTGGCTCCGTCTGAAAACGATTTAAAAAAATGCATAAACATCTCAGTTGGCATCTTACCGATCATTTCTCGTTTAAAATCTGCTTCCCATACAAGCCAATTCCGCCCACCGAAGTCCAATGCTACTTGAGCGAGACAATCGTCCATTGGCAAGCAAAACCCGTAGCGCTCTATACCTAATTTGGCTCCTAAAACAGTGTAAAACAACTCTCCTAAGGCAATAGCCGTGTCTTCTATGGTGTGGTGTTCGTCTACTTGTAAATCACCGACTACCTTGATGGCTAAATCTATCTGTCCGTGCCGAGCTATTTGATCTAGCATGTGATCAAAAAATGCAATTCCCGTATCAATAGTGCTCTGTCCTGACCCATCAAGATTTATAGAAATATCAATGTTAGTTTCATTGGTTGTTCGAGTGATAGAACCTTTTCTGTCTTTTGCTTTTAAAAACTGATAAATTTTCTTCCAGCTATTGGTTTCCAAAGAAATGTAGGGGTTCAATAAACTTTGATCAACTGAAATCTCTTCTACCCCAAGTTGTCTATCATCATTAATAAAAATTCCTTGAGCGTTGAGGTTTTTTGCTAATTCAATATCAGTAAGTCGATCTCCAATAACAAAGGAGTTTTTTAAATCGTAATCTTCTGAAAAATATTTTGTAAGTAACCCTGTATTCGGTTTTCTTGTAATAGCATTGTCAACTGCAAAAGTTCTGTCAATAAATTGTTCCTGAAATATAATACCCTCATTTTCCAATGTTTTGATTATAAAATTGTGAATTGGCCAAAATGACGCTTCTGGAAACGAGGTAGTACCCAGACCATCTTGATTAGTAATCATGACAATTTCGTAATCCAAGTCACTCATGATTTTATTCAAATATTTTATAACGTTTGGATAAAAACATAATTTCTCGAACGAATCAATTTGCTCATCTTCAGGCTCTTTGATTAATGTACCATCTCTATCTATAAATAACACTCGTTTTTTCATTTTATACTATTTAAAGTTTGAATTAATTCATTGTTGTCTTCAGTTGAACCAACTGTAATTCTTAGACAATTATCACACAAATAATGACAACTTCTGTTTCTCGTGATTATTCCCTTATCTGCTAGCTGCTGATGTCGTTTTTGAGCATCGTCTACTTGGACCAAAATGAAATTTGCATCAGACGGATACAACTTCTTTACAAATGGCAATTTATTGAGCATTGTAAGCAATCTATCTTTTTCAGATAAAATTTTAGTGACGTGCTGCTTTACAAGACTTGGTTTTGACAAGTGTTTCAAAACAGTTTCTTGCGTAAGCGAATTAATATTGTAAGGTGGTTTTATTTTATTTAAAATTGTAATAATTTCTGTGGATGCATAACAGGTGCCCAATCTCAAACCTGCCATCGCATAAGCTTTTGAAAAAGTTTGAGTAATAATTAAATTTGGAAAGTCATTCAATCTATTTAACCAGCTTTTATGCTGTGAAAACTCAATATAAGCCTCATCAATTACAACAATACCATTGAATTTCAAAAGTAATTTTTCTATAGCTGTTTCATTTAAGTTATTACCACTAGGGTTGTTTGGTGAACAGATAAATAATATTTTTGAACATGCAGATGTTGTATTTAAAATTTTATCAACATCAAGGTCAAATCCGGGAAGTAAGTTGACCTTTTTTACTTCTACGTCATTGATATTTGCAAGAACTTCATACATGCCATATGTTGGAGGTAAAATAATCACATTATCTTTATTTGGGTTGCAAAATGCTCTAAATATTAAATCCAAAACTTCATCACTACCGTTACCTAATAAGATTTGAGCAACTGAAACTTCTTTTTGAATTGACAACATACTTTTTAAATCCAATTGCTGAGGATCCGGATAACGGTTAACTCCATTATTAAATGGATTTTCGTTGGCATCTAAATAGATATAATTTTTGGAGCGTTTTTTAAAGTCATCGCGGGCTGATGCGTAAGGTTTAAGTGCTCGTACATTGTCTCTTACTAAATCTAATACATTCATAATTTTAAATCGTTAAGCCTTATAGTAACGGCATTTTTATGTGCTTCTAAGCCTTCAGCTTCGGCCATAATTTCAATAGTTTCTCCTATGTTTATTAAGCCTTGTTTAGAAATTTCTTGAAAGGTGATGCTTTTCGTAAAACTATCTAAATTAACACCTGAGTAAGCTTTTGAAAAACCATTGGTTGGTAATGTATGATTTGTACCAGTTGCATAATCACCAGCACTTTCGGGTGAATAATCTCCTATAAATACAGAACCTGCATTAATAATTCCATTGACATAAAAATCATTGTTCTCAGTACAAATAATTAGATGCTCTGGACCATAAGAATTTACTAAATCCAAGGAGGTATCCATATCATTACATAAAATTAATTTAGAATTATTTATTGACTTACGTGCAATGTCCCGTCTTGGTAACCTTGCTAATTGAAGATAAATTTCCTTTTCAACACAATCTATGAAGTTCATAGAATTAGCTACAAGAATAACTTGGCTATCTGCACCATGCTCAGCTTGACTCAATAAATCAGAGGCGACATATTTTGGGTTAGCAGAATCATCAGCGATAATCAATAATTCGCTTGGGCCAGCAGGCATATCAATTGCCATACCATACTTGGTTGAAAGCTGTTTCGCAACTGTTACAAATTGATTTCCAGGTCCAAATATTTTATAAACTTTTGGTATTTGTTTAGTTCCAAAGGTCATGCCAGCAACAGCTTGAATACCTCCAACTTTCAAAACTTTAGTACATCCACAAAGCTGAGCTGCATAAATAATTTCATCTGCTATTTTACCATTTTTGTCGGGCGGTGAACACAATACAATATCCTGACAACCAGCTATTTGTGCAGGAATTGCTAACATTAAAACAGTTGAAAACAAGGGCGCTGTACCTCCCGGAATATACAATCCTATTTTTTGAATAGGTTTTTTTTCTTGCCAGCATTTTACACCAATGACTGTTTCAATAATTTTAAAATTTGACTTTTGAGATACGTGAAATTTTTCAATATTTTGTTTTGCCTTTAGTATAGCGCTTTTAAAATTATCTGAGAGGTTAGCTTCAGCAAACTCTCTTTCTTTTTTTGAAACATACATGTCATTAAGTTCAACACCATCAAAAATCGCGGTATACTTCTTTACAGCAAGATCACCATTGTTTCTTACATCTTGAAATATTTCACTAACCGTTACTTCAATATCCTCTAATTGTTGTGTGGGTCTTGCTATTACTGAAGGCCATTCCTCTCTAGTTGGGTTATTGATTTTTAACATAATTATATTACCATTTTTTCAATTGAACATATCAATATTCCTTCTGCTCCATTCTGTTTAAGAGCATCTATAATTTCCCAAAATTGGTTCTTATCTATTACCGAGTGTACAGAACTCCAACCCTTTTTAGCTAAGGGAAGCACTGTGGGGCTATTCATGCCTGGTAGTATTTTAATAATATCATTTAATTTATCGTCAGGTGCATTTAATAAAATGTACTTTGATTGTCTTCCTTTAAGGACTGAACGAATTCTAAAACGTAATGTGTTTAACAGTTCCTGTTTGGAGTCACTGATTTTAGGTGACACAGATAAAACGGCCTCTGAGGTCAAGATTACATTTTTTTCAGTTAAGTTATTTTTAAATAATGTACTTCCGCTTGATACAATATCCACAATAGCATCTGCTAAACCAATATTTGGTGCTATTTCAACTGATCCGTTTATCACATGTATACTTGCATTGATATTGTTCTCTTCTAAAAACCTATTGACTGTATTTGGATATGATGTTGCAATTTGTTTTCCTTCTAAATCACTGACATTTTCGTAACTTACACCTTTTGGTATGGCGATACTGACACGGCATTTAGAAAATCCTAATTTTTCTAATTTTAGGATGTCTGTAGCTTTTTCTGCCAATACATTTTCTCCAATAATTGCTGCATCAACAACCCCATCTTTTAAGTATTGAGGAATGTCTCCATTCCGTAAGTAAAAGATTTCAAGAGGAAAGTTTTGTGCAGAAGCTTTTAATTGATCTTTCCCATTATTAATAGAGATTCCAATGTCTTTTAGAAGCTGCATAGAGTCCTGGTGTAGTCTACCAGATTTTTGAACGGCAATTTTTAGATTACTCATTTTTTTAAGTTTTACTGAGCAAATCTAAACGGACTATTTATAAAGATAAAAACCGTTTGATTTACTCAAACGGTTTTTAATATCTTGATTTTATTCAATACATTGTCAAGTCGCCTGAGAGGAGATATGATAATGATGATGATGATTTTGAATAAAAGTCATTTGTTTGTTTTTACAAAGATTCAGAATAATAAATTACAATTCCAATGTTAAATTTGTTAAATATTTATTAAGTTTAATTGTCACCTAAAATAATTGGTAACCCATCTTTAGCAGAACCAATTACTACTACCTTAGTATTTGGTGACTCAGCAAGCTTTGTAGTCGCCTCGATACCTTTATCCTGTAAAATTTTGTCTGTAAGTGATGCACTTAATATACGGTTGGCATCTGCCTTACCTTTCGCTTCAATAATTACTTTCTCAGCTTCTTTTCTTGCACTTTCAAGTCTAAATTCATATTCTAAAGATTCTTGTTCTTGTTTTAATTTACGCTCAATAGCTTCTTTAATTGTTGGAGGTAGTGTTACATCTCTTACTAAAACCTCATTTAATTGAACATATTGTCTATCAAGTATTTTCTTGGTTTCTTCAAAAATTTCAACTTGAATGGCGTCACGTTTAGTTGAATACAAATCGTCTGGCGTATAACGTCCAATAACACTCCTTGCTGCACTACGAATGGCAGGTTGAATAACGCGCTGCAAATAACCTTGTCCAAGAGATTGATGCAAATTACCTAATTCATTATAAACAGGCTCATACCAAGCCGAAGCATCAATTTGAATTTCCAATCCATTTGAAGACAACACTTTCATTTTTTCAAAAAGCTCTTGTTGACGAACTTCGTAAATAAAAACTTTGTTCCAAGGTGCAACAATATGAAATCCTTCTCCCATTGGCGGCTCATCAACGACAACACCATCTCCAAAGGTTTTAAAAAGCACTCCCGCTTCACCGGAATCAACAGTAACTGCCGATTTAGAGACAAGTAAAAATAAAACGATTATTGTAAAAATGACTGGTATTCCAATTTTTGGTAATTTTTCCATAGTTGTTTGTTTATTAATTAAATAAGTCCATAATATTTACGTAAAAACCATTCTAATGCTAAGCAAAGAACAATTAATGCTAAAATTAATTTTTGGTCGATCAAAGGTACAATATTTTTCATACTCTTTTGAACTGTTTTATATCGCTTATCAAGAATTAAATCTTGAAAAAAATTATCCAAATTATCGACAAAATAACTCTCCCCATTTGTTTGATCCGCAATCTTCTTTAATTTGACACTATTGGTGTTTAGAAATTGCTTTTCGACATCAAAAGGTATAATTTCAAAAGAACCTGATTCAGTAAATTCATTATTGTCAGAGGCTACTTTAAAATTATAAGAGCCTGGTTCAAAATTATTTAAATCTATTTGATAAAATTCCCTCTTCAAAATAAAAGGTATTGTAAACTCTTCATTGCTAACTGAGTTTCTCAACATCAATGTTAAATTAGCCTTGGAATCAAACTCATAATTGCTATTGAAATATTGAGCCTTGATAAAAATATTATCATTACCAATATAAAAAGGCTCGACATCTACTTGTAATCTGTCTCGACCTTTGTTTGTCGATAAATATTGAATTATGTTACTCAAAAACTTATCAAATTGTTCAAATGATTCTGTGTTTAAATAACTTTGAACCCGCCATTTCCAAAAATTCTCACCAAACAACATTACTTCTCGTGCTAAATCACTTTCTGAAACAACTAATAATGGACTATCAAGGGTCAAACCATTAATAGCTTTGTAAAGTAATACTTCAGAAGTAGTTTTAATGTTTGTGTCACCGAATTCAGAGCGCAACGGTGGAAAGGATTCAAAATCTATCTCATCGATTGTAAAAGATCTAAAGTTTGGATTTAAAGTGGCTTGATAATTTTCAAATTGATTGGTTGCACTAACTGAATAATTCCCTTGAACTGCATTAAGAAAAGACCATTCTGTCTGGGTTCCTGCAATGACCATTGTATTAATTCCAGCTAGTTTTGCTTGTAACAACGCTTCACGATAGTCGGTGTTAGGTTGATATACTATTGCCATCTGAAAATTATTGACAGTATCTAAAAACGCACTCGGGGTCATAATAGAAACTGAACGCTGCTCATTTGTTTCAATTGCTTTTTTTAACATGCCTAAATCTGGATGTAATTTATCGCTAATTATGGCAATATTTGTCTGTTGATCAATCACTTCGATAGCAAATGGCTTACTATTGTTAATGATGTTTTTTTCACTTTTTAAAGTTTCTAACCTAACATGATAGGTGTTTAAACCAATCTTATTTGCTGGTAAATAGGCTGTGATGACTTTTGTTGTTTGATTTTCAGCAAAGTTTACAGGCTTACTAAACACGACAGTCTCATTCGAATAAATTTTCAGTGAGCTCGCCAAATCATTCCTACCCGTGTAACTGACAAATATTTCAACAGGAAATTTATTTTTTAAAAAAGCATATTTATTGACATTTAGTTGTGCAATTTTAAAGTCTGCATAAGTTGTAGTATCGCCCAGCATTATCGGGTAAACAGGTTGCTGAAGACGCTTATCATCATAATCATAACCAAAAGTTTGGTTTCCGTCAGTTATCAACATAATCGGAGCTGTAATATCTCTATCATATATTTGATTTAATTGACGTAGAGCATTTGAAATATTCGTTTGTTTACCATTAAATTTGAGACTATCAGTCTCTAGTTTATTCAAGCTATTGGAAAATTCATAAAGTTGTAAATCAAAAATCTCCTTTAAAGTATCGTGATTAGACAACCTAGCCATGAGTTCAATTACACTATTTTTCTGACTTAAATAAGCTATAGATTCCGAATTATCAATCGCTATTACTAAATTTGGTTTTACTTTTAAAACGGTCGTTTTATTAATTTTTGGATTTATAAGAAGAATCAACAATAGTAAAACAGAAAGAAAACGAAGTGTAATTAACACTGGTCTAATTTGTGTTTTTTTTGTCTTATAAGTATATTGAAAGGCCGCTACTAATAGCGCTATAATAACAGCAATAAATATGTAAACTAAGGTCTCAGAACTCATGAAAGAGTAATGGTTTAAATATTAAGATTCTGATTTTTATGTTAACATTCCACCGTCAACATTTAATGTTTGACCAGTAATGTAAGAACTCATGTCGCTCGCCAGGAACACACAAACGTTTGCTATATCTGAAGGTGTGCCTCCACGCTTTAAAGGAATAGCAGCTCTCCAACTTTTAACAGTCTCTTCGTCGAGCTTCTCAGTCATTTCTGTCTCAATAAAACCTGGTGCAATAACGTTACTTCTAATATTTCTAGAACCTAATTCAAGTGCAATTGACTTTGAAAAACCAATAATCCCGGCTTTTGAAGCTGCATAATTTGTTTGTCCTGCATTTCCCTTGACACCCACAACTGAACTCATATTAATTATAGACCCCTTGCGTTGTTTTAACATTGTACGCTGAACTGCTTTTGTCATGTTAAAAACAGATTTAAGGTTCACTTCTACGACTTTATCAAAATCTTCTTCGGACATTCGCATCAATAAATTATCTTTAGTAATTCCTGCATTGTTAATCAAAATATCTATGCTGCCAAATTCTTTTACAACCATTTGGGCTAATAATTGAGATTCATCAAAATTTGCAGCATTACTTTTATAACCCTTTGCCTTTACTCCTTTTGAAATCAACTCACTTTCAAGCTCTGTAGCTGCTTCTACCGACGAGCTATATGTAAATGCAACATTTGCGCCTTGTTCTGCGAATACTTGAGCAATACCTTTACCTATACCCCGACTAGCACCCGTAATAATCGCATTTTTACCTTCTAATAATTTCATTTAAGCTGAATTTGATTTGTTTAAAGTATATATTCAAATATAGTACATCTCCTTTATTCTAAAGAAAAACCTCAATGAATGTCATGAGGTTTATTGTCGAAGACCTATAATTTCATTATTTTCTATCGCAAAACCTCTGCTACTTTCTTCCCTATTTCTGCAGGAGAGTCAACAACATGAATACCACAATTTCGCATAATACGCTTTTTGGCTTGTGCCGTATCATCACTTCCTCCAACTATTGCACCTGCATGTCCCATGGTTCGGCCTGCAGGAGCTGTTTCTCCTGCAATAAATCCAACAATGGGTTTAGTGCTGCCACTTTCTTTATACCAATTTGCAGCATCTCCTTCTAATTGACCACCAATTTCACCTATCATTACAACACATTCTGTAGCGCTGTCGTTAATGAGTAACTCAACTGCATCTCGCGTGGTCGTTCCAATAATTGGATCTCCTCCGATACCGATTGCTGTAGTTATACCGAGTCCTTGCTTTACAACTTGATCAGCTGCTTCGTATGTGAGAGTTCCTGATTTAGAGACAATACCAACTTTCCCTTTTTTGAATACAAAGCCGGGCATGATACCAACTTTAGCTTCTTCTGGTGTAATGACACCTGGACAATTAGGACCAACCAAACGACAATCTTTATTTTTAATATAATTTGAGGCTGTTATCATATCCGCTACAGGAATCCCTTCAGTGATGGTGATGATAACTTTAATACCGGCGTCTGCAGCTTCCATTATAGCATCTGCAGCAAACGCTGGAGGAACAAATATAATACTCGTGTCGGCACCAGTAGTATCAACGGCATTTTTAACGGTATTAAAAACCGGTTTATCCAAATGAACTTGACCACCTTTTCCTGGCGTAACACCGCCAACCACATTGGTTCCGTATTCAATCATTTGACTAGCGTGAAAAGTTCCTTCACTTCCTGTAAATCCTTGGACAATTATTTTTGATTCTTTGTTAACCAATACGCTCATTGAGTTCTAATTTTTATGATTGAACAAAAGTAATGTTTTGCTCATAATCTTTCATGACTTTTTTTTAGATTTTTTGTTCCTGAAATGAATCAGAATTGACAGACTTGTCATCAGCTAACTGACTGATTTCGTAACCACGATATAATAGACCATCTTTAACTTCCCAAATTGTAGTAAAGTGAGCCAGAACAATCTCTTCGTCAGGGTTTTCAATAGTATTAGCATGTAGAGTATATCTAACCGTAACATGATTACCATCCTCTAAAATATGACTAAATTCAAATCTTAAATGATCATAAGATTGTCTAGTCCCTTCAAAAAAAATATCAATCTCAGGATATTTTAAAACCATAAAGCCATTTCTACTATTCCAATGTAAAATACACTCCTTATGAAAAAATGATTTAACTAAGTTTTTATCGTTAGCAAAATCGCTTGCGTAAAACTTATTGATGATTTCTTTTGCTCTCATTTATAATTCTTTAAGTTTTTCCAAAATTTCTGGAATTTTTCTGACAGCGGCAATTTCTTTATATTTTGATCTAAAATCATCCGCAGGAATACCAAAATACCTCTTATTGCTGTCTAATGATTTACTAACTCCTGACTTTGCAGAAATTATGGCTTTACTCCCGATGGTTACACCGCTTGTTATGCCGACTTGGCCCCAAATAGTAACCTCATCCTCAACAATAACACAACCTGCAATACCTACTTGTGAGGCTATTAGACACTTTTTCCCGATAATGGTATCATGTCCAATTTGTACTAAATTATCAATTTTTGTTCCTTCTTTAATTAATGTTGAAGCAGAAACGCCTCGGTCAATCGTGCAGGACGCACCAATATCGACATTATTTTCAATTACTACATTACCACCTGATATTAATTGGTCATAACCCTCAGGTCGATTTTTGTAATAAAAAGCACTTCCCCCTAGAACTGTATTTGCATGTATGATAACATTGTCACCTATCACTGTGTTGTCGTATATACTCACATTTGAGTGAATGGTGCAATTATTTCCAATCGTAACATCATTTCCAATAAAACAATTTGGCTGTACGACAGTATCTCTGCCAATTTTAACTGACTTTGAAATACTACTTTGTGCTGGTAGAAATGGTTTAAAGTACGTTGTTAGCTTATTAAAATCCCGAAATGGATCGTCAGAAATCAGCAGTACTTTTCCATCAGGGCATTGTACCTCTTTGTTAATAAGTATAATCGTCGCGGCTGATTCTAGTGCTTTGTCATAATATTTTGGGTGGTCAACAAAAACAATATCCCCTGAAGAAACGACATGAATTTCGTTCATACCTAAAACAGGAAAACTGTCATCCCCAATAAATTTACAATCTATAATGGATGCTATCTCTTTTAACGTATATGACTGGTGAAATTTCAAAGGCTTATTCTTTTATTCGCTCTTTGTAAGTGCCTTTTTCAGTTTCTACTTTTATTTTGTCCCCTTCATTAATAAATAGTGGCACATTGACGATCGTTCCTGTTTCTACTGTCGCAGGTTTTGTAGCGTTTGTCGCTGTGTTTCCCTTTACACCTGGCTCTGTTGATACAACCTCTAGAACAACACTTGCAGGTAGATCAACTGATAAAGGCATATCGTCTTCCGTATTAATGATAACAGTAACAACTTGACCTTCTTTCATCAATCCGGCGTTATCTAAATTAGCCTCAGTCAATTGAATTTGTGTATAATCTTCTGTATTCATAAAATGAAAATAATCACCATCATGGTATAAAAATTGAAACTTATGCGTCTCAACACGTATATCTTCAATTTTATGACCTGCTGAGAAAGTATTATCAATGACTTTACCTGTTGTAACACTTTTTAATTTGGTTCTTACAAAAGCAGGACCTTTACCTGGTTTTACGTGTAAAAACTCAATAATTTTAAAAATGTCATGGTTATATTTGATACATAATCCATTTCTGATATCTGAAGTGCTTGCCATTGTTGTTTTATTTAATTTGATTTAAAATAACCTTTCATTATACCACGATGTGAATTTTTAATAAACTGTAAAATCTCATCGCGTTCTGGAGTTGCTTCCATTTCAGCTTCGATAATTTCTGAAGCTTGCGTATTATTATAATTTCTTTGATACAGTAGTCTATAAATATTTTGGATTTCTCGTATTTTATCTGCTGAGAAACCTCTTCTTCGTAATCCAACAGAATTAATACCCACATAGGATAAAGGTTCTCTAGCTGCTTTCACAAAAGGTGGGACATCTTTTCTTACTAATGAACCTCCCGTGACAAACGCGTGGTTACCAATAGAACAAAATTGATGAACAGCCGTCATTCCTGCGAGGACTACAAAATCACCTACAATTATGTGACCAGCTAAGGTACTGTTATTCGAAAAAATACAATTATTCCCTACAAGACAGTCATGAGCGATATGACAGTAGGCCATAATCAAACAATTATCTCCAATAACTGTTTTCATTTTATCAGAAGTTCCACGATTAATAGTAACGCATTCTCTAATAGTCACGTTATCACCTATTTCAACTGTCGTATCTTCATCATTGTATTTTAAATCCTGAGGAATCCCAGAAATAACTGAACCGGGAAAAATATTACAATTTTTTCCTATTCGAGCTCCTTCCATAATCGTCACATTAGATCCTATCCAAGTTCCTTCTCCTATAACAACATTGTTATGAATGGTTGTAAAGGGCTCAATGACTACATTTTTTGCAATTTTTGCGCCGGGATGTACATATGCTAAGGGTTGATTCATAATTATTTCACTTTTGTAATTTGGGCCATTAATTCTGCTTCAGCACACAACTTACCATTGGTATAGGCATAGCCTTGCATGTGACAAATTCCCCGTCTAATGGGAGTAATTAAAGAACATTTAAAAATGAGAGTATCACCTGGCACCACTTTTTGCTTAAACTTTACGTTATCCATTTTCATAAAAAATGTCAGATAGTTTTCAGGGTCTGGTACTGTACTCAAAACAAGAATTCCACCTGTTTGTGCCATTGCTTCAATGATTAAAACACCAGGCATGACAGGGGCTCCAGGAAAATGACCTGCAAAAAAAGACTCATTCATGGTAACGTTTTTGGTTCCAATGACATGAGAGGATGATAATTCATAAACTTTATCCAACAATAAAAAAGGTTGTCTATGTGGCAGCATTTCCATAATGGCATTAACATCCATTAAAGGGACTTGATTTAAATCAACTTGTGGTACATTATTCCTTTTTTCAATTTTTATTATTTTAGACATTTTTTTTGCAAATTGAGTATTCACAAAATGTCCCGGCTTATTTGCTATGACTTTGCCTCTGATCCGTGTTCCTATTAAGGCTAAATCACCAACAACATCCAATAACTTATGTCTCGCTGCTTCATTTGGATGGTGCAACGTCAAATTGTCTAAAATTCCATTTGGCTTCACAGCTATGTTATCTTTTTTAAAGGCTACTTTTAATCGCTCCATTGTTTCTTGTGATAATTCCTTATCAACATACACAATTGCATTATTTAAATCTCCACCTTTAATAAGGCCATGCTCTAGAAGCATTTCTATTTCATGCAAAAAGCTAAAGGTTCTAGAATCTGAAATTTCAATTTTAAAGTCTGATAGTGTGTCTAATGTTGCATTTTGAGTACCCAAAACTTTGGTTCCAAAATCAACCATCGTGGTTACTTGATATTCACTAGAAGGAATTACAGTGATTTCACTACCCGTATCTTCATCTCTGTAAGTGATGACCTCTCGCACGATGTACTCTTCTCGCTTTGCCGCCAATTCGACAATCCCAGCAGTTTCACATGCCTCCACAAAGAATTTTGAAGAGCCATCCATTATTGGTGGTTCTGAGGCATCTAATTCTATACAAACGTTATCAATCTGAAGCCCAACAAGTGCAGCAAGAACATGCTCACATGTTTGGATGGTTACACCATTTTTCTCAAGACAGGTTCCTCTTTGGGTATTGGTTACAAAATTAGCGTCAGCCTTTATAATCGGAGTTCCCTCTAAATCTATCCTTTTAAACGTGTAGCCATTATTTTCTTCAGCCGGTTTAAACGTTAACGTGACGTTTTTTCCTGTGTGCAAACCTACTCCGATTAACGAAGCAGATTTTGCTATTGTCGTTTGATTAAATTCTGTTTTAATCATTCTCTTTAATTTTTTTTTCTAAATCATCTAACTGCTTCACGATTTTTGGTAAATTTTTAAAGTGTACGTATGATTTGACATAATTACCATAATCTATTGCAGGCGAACCATACAACTTTTCACCATCTTTCACTCTGTGTCCAACACCTGTTTGTGCTTGAACTTTAACATGGTCACCTATTGTTAAATGACCAGCGATTCCTACCTGCCCCCCAATCAAGCAATATTTTCCAATTTTTGTTGAGCCAGCAATACCAGTTTGCGCTGCTATTACTGTATTTTCTCCAATTTCTACATTGTGCGCAATTTGTATTTGGTTATCTAATTTGACACCTTTTCTAATCACGGTAGAACCAAGTGTTGCCCTATCAATTGTTGTAGATGACCCTATATCGACGTTGTCTTCAATAATGACATTTCCTGTTTGTGGTACTTTTTGAAACTCTCCATTTTCATTCGGTGTAAAACCAAAACCATCAGCTCCAATGACCGCTCCACTATTGATTATACAATTGTTTCCAATTTGAGTTTCGGAATATATTTTCACACCTGAATATATCGTTGTGTTATCTCCAATAATTACATTATCTCCCACAAAAACATGTGGGTATATCTTTACATTATTTCCTAATTTGACATCATTTCCAAGGTATGAAAATGCACCTAGGTAGACATCCGTACCGTGTGAAGCAGTATCAGATTTAAAGCTAGGACTTTCGATTCCTAATTTATTATTCTTCACCTGATTGTAATAATGTAAAAGTTTTGAAAAGGCTTTGTATGAATCTTCAACCTTAATTAATGTTGTAGAAATATCATGTTCTGGTTGAAAATCATTGTTTACGATGGTTATTGAAGATTTAGTTGTGTATATGTAAGGCGTATACTTCGGATTTGATAAAAAAGTGAGTGTTCCTGCTGTTCCTTCTTCAATTTTCGCAAGTTTAGAAACCTCTATTTCTGGATTTCCTACAATTTTTCCATCAAGTATCTCTGCTATTTGGGTTGCAGTAAATTTCACACGTATATTTTTAAAGTTATCTCAATTATAATCATCTCACCGAAATTGATTGTGGCAAAAGTATAAAAAATGTACTAAAGTTCATCTTTTGGGTAACATATATAATACTTGGTAACTAGTTTGGATAATGCTTTAAGGTTTAAATGGTCAGAGATATTTACAATATCTTGTACTCTTCCATTTTTTAATAGAATCTTTATATTATCTTTTTTAAGTTCATATGCTTGGTTCATAACTTCACCATTAAAGACAAAATAAGAGGCCTCAACATCATTAATATTGTATTTAATTTTTAACCTTGTAATATGCTTTTGAAGATTAGATACTTTAACTTTTTTCTTATGAAATTTTATCTTTAAGAGCTCTCTTTCCAGAATCATTTGGCTTAAATTACTCAAAACAAAATCGTCGTGATCTCGCCAAGTTTTCATGGCTGAAACAATATCCACATCATCCAACTTTGCAAATGTCTCCAAAGCCTCAAAATCAAGTGTCGATTTACTTACATTGTTTTGTAGAAAATAATTTAAATTTCGGCATCCCTCTAAATGAATTCCGTTTGACGTCAATTCTTTGGCTCTCATGAGCAATCTAATTAATAATTGCTCTGCCACCAAGCTTGTTTTGTGTAAATAAACTTGCCAATACATTAATCGTCTAGCAGTCAAAAATTTTTCAACTGAATATATCCCTTTTTCCTCAATCACGAGTTCATCATTCACGACATTCAACATCGTAATAAGTCGTTCACTATTTATATTTCCCTCCGCAACTCCGGTGTAAAAACTATCTCGTTTTAAATAATCTGCTCGATCCATGTCCAATTGACTAGAAATCAAATCATTTAAAAATTTGCGCGAATAGTCTCCTTTGAAAATTTTAATTGCTAACGACAACCTCCCATTAAACTCTACGTTTAATTGCTCCATAAAAAGTAATGACACCTCTTCGTGAGATACACCATTAACAAGGCTGTGTTCCATGGCATGACTAAATGGTCCGTGACCGATGTCATGCAATAAAATTGCTGTAAGAAGTCCACTTTCCTCTTCTTTAGTAATCAAAACACCCTTAAATCGTAAAATTCTGATAGCTTTTTGCATCAAAAACATACACCCTAGTGCATGATGAAATCTCGTATGGTGCGCACCTGGGTAAACCAAGTAAGATAAACCCATTTGAGTAATACGTCTTAACCTTTGAAAGTATCTATGTTCAATCAGATCAAAAATTAAAGCATTCGGAATAGTAATAAAACCGTAAATTGGGTCGTTAAATATTTTAAGTTTGTTGTTTGAAGTCAAATGATAACGATTAAGTTTTTACAAATATAATTATATGAACCAAATAAACGTCCTTTGGGTAGATGATGAAATTGATTTACTCAAACCCCACATACTATTTTTGCAACAAAAACAATATGAAGTAACCACATGTCTAAGTGGCACAGAAGCACTAGAGTTGATTACACAGACCAAATTTGATATCGTTTTCCTTGACGAAAACATGCCTGGACTAACTGGTCTTGAAACACTTTCTGAAATAAAAGAAAAAAATGCCAACCTACCAGTAGTCATGATTACCAAAAGTGAAGAAGAATATATCATGGAAGAAGCTATAGGCAGTAAAATAGCGGATTATCTCATTAAACCTGTTAACCCTCATCAAATATTACTGAGCCTCAAAAAAAATCTTGACCATTCTCGACTAATATCTGCTAAAACATCCTCTAGTTACCAGCAAGAATTTAGAAAAATTGCAATGGATATGTCCATGGTTAATGATTATCAAGAATGGATTGAGCTTTATCAAAAACTTATTTACTGGGAAATTGAGTTAGAAAATATTGAAGATGCAGCCATGTTTGAAATTTTAGAATCTCAAAAAAGTGAAGCGAACCATCAATTTGGTAAATTCCTAGAAAAAAATTATTCAGACTGGTTTTTACCCAATGTAGATGCGCCAATTATGTCACATAATGTATTTGAAGAAAATGTTGTTCCTCACATAGATGGTGCTCAACCAATTTTATTTGTTGTCATTGATAATCTTAGATATGATCAGTGGAAAGTTTTAGAACCAATTATCAACAATTATTACAAGTTGGAAGATGAGTCTGCTTATTATAGTATACTTCCAACAGCAACGCAATATGCCAGAAACGCAATTTTTTCAGGGTTGATGCCAAGTGACATGGAACAACTACACCCACACTGGTGGAAAAATGATATCGATGAAGGAGGTAAAAATCAATATGAAAATGAATTTTTAGGTGCACAATTAAAACGATTGGGATTATCACACTTACAATATGAATATCATAAAATCACAAATTTAAAGGCAGGGAAAAAACTCGTAGAAAATTTTAAATCCAAAAAATCAAACGATTTAACGGTTATTGTATATAATTTCGTAGACATGCTATCTCATTCGAAAACTGAAATGGAGGTCATTAAAGAGCTAGCCTCAAATGATAAAGCCTACAGGTCTCTTACAGAAAGTTGGTTTAAGAATTCTCCTTTATTTGAAATCATCCAACAAGCTCAAGAATTCGGTTTTAAATTATTGTTAACAACTGATCACGGTACCATAAATGTAAAACATCCTTCTAAAGTAATTGGAGATCGAGATACAAGTCTTAATTTAAGATATAAAACTGGTCGTAGCTTAACCTATGAACACAAAGATGTTTTGGCAGTCAAACAGCCAAAGGACGTTCATTTACCTTCAATAGCCATGAGCAGTTCGTTTATTTTTGCTAAAAATGACATGTTTTTTGCATATCCCAACAACTACAATCATTATGTCAGCTATTACAGAAACACCTACCAACACGGTGGCGTTTCACTCGAAGAAGTAATCATCCCTTTCGCAGTCTTAATACCACGATAAAACACCACAAAACGCATAAATCATCGATAAAATGCATAATTTTATTGTTTATAAGAATCTTTTAGCGTATCATTGTAGTGTAAAAAGTGTATGAAAACGACTTATGAACTTGAAACAATTAAGGAAGTTGCTCAATTACTCCTTGAAACAGTAAATAGCAAAACCATTTTGTTTTATGGTGATATGGGAGTAGGTAAAACCACGTTAATTAAGGCTTTAGTAAGTGAGTTAGGTGGTGGTCAAGTATCGAGTCCTACTTTTTCAATTGTCAATGAATACGCTATAAAAAATGGTTTAGTTTATCATTTTGATTTTTACAGAATTAATGAGATCCATGAAGTCTATGACATTGGAATAGAAGATTACCTAGATTCAAAACAATGGATATTCATTGAGTGGCCAGAAAAAATACGTGAAATACTGCCTTTAAAGTCAGATATTTCTTACATAAAATTAAATAAAAATGGCTCAAGAACCTTAAATATTGAGCCTTTTGAAGAAAATATTGATTAAAAATCATAAAAAAAGTAATAATTAAACAAAACAAAACCCAAATAATAATCGATATACTACGGGAAAACCGTAGCTCGTAAGCCTTGTAAACAAAGGGATTTAACATTTTATTAACATTTAAAAAATACTCCTGAATGTATCTTTGTAATAGTTAATTAATTAATTAAAATCCCTTAAATTATGAAAACTAAAAAATTAGTACTTGCGATTGCGATTTTTGGTGGAGTTTTGTTTACAGCTGAAGCTGCAGACATAATCAATTTAAATGAGCAACTTACAACAGAAATTGACAAAAGAAAAGTCAGGATTCCAGGACAAGACCGCTAAAGGAGAGTTAGTAGTCGGGAGTATCATCGCGACGATTATTGCGATTACTCCTTATTTATTCCAACTATGGGAAGGTGTTCCAGATACAAAAACCTGGGACACCTTTTTTGGTTTATATTCAAGTAATTACTACGACACTGTTCAAGTTTTAATGTGGACACTTTTGGGAAAAATAGTTCCCTTTATCTTATTACTACTATGGATGTTTACATGCCGTCATTGGTGGTATCACGCCTTAATAGTGCCTATTGCCATGTATACGTTTCAAATAGTAGAAGTGATAAATGACGAGGTAGTTTTCACGGAGGAAGTTGACTTTTTATTTTTATTACCCATTCTCGCTATTGTTATTCCTTCAATCTATTTAATTAGAGCTCAAATGTTCAATAAAATTACAAATGTTGATAAGTCAATGGAGGAACTCGAGGCAGAATTTAAGATAAAACCCAAGAGTTTTATGGGGAAATTAAACGACTATTTCTAATAATAATAGCTGCTTCGACTTTAAATATTTTCTTTACACCAATCCTTGTTTCCTTCATGTTCAAATTTATTCGTAATTTGCTTCAATAAGTAAAGTTATATGAGTAAATCTAGATCACCTTTTACAAAATCACAATTATTACCTCAAGAAGAGCGTTTGGAGGTGTTAAAACAAAAAGGAAATCTTTTTATTGGAATTCCCAAAGAAACTGCTTTTCAAGAGAAACGTGTTTGTTTAGCTCCTGACGCAGTTTCCGCACTCGTACATAATGGACACCGTGTTCTATTAGAATCGGGAGCAGGTATTGGCGCTAGTTTTAGTGACAAAGATTACAGTGAGGCTGGTGCTGAAATCACAAAAGACACAACAAAAGTTTTTTCCTGTCCAATTATCTTAAAGATTGAACCACCCTCCACTGACGAAATTGAACTTATCAACCCTCAAGCCATACTCATTTCGGCATTACAATTAAAAACACAAGCAAAATCTTACTTTGAAACTTTAGCTTCAAAACGTATTACTGCTTTAGCCTTCGAATTTATTCGTGATGAAGACGGTGCATATCCCGTGGTAAGACAATTAAGTGAAATTGCAGGAAATGCTTCTGTTTTAATCGCTGCTGAATTATTGTCTAATGTCAATAATGGCAACGGATTAATGTTCGGCAATATTAGTGGCGTTCCCCCAACAGAAGTTGTTATTATTGGTGCTGGAACTGTAGGTGAGTTCGCCGTAAGATCTGCACTAGGTATAGGTGCAAATGTGAGAGTTTTTGATAATTCAATTACAAAATTGAGAAATCTACAAGCAAAACTTGGTAGAACAATTTATACCTCCACTATGCAGCCAAAAAATTTATTAAAAGCGTTAAAACGATGTGATGTGGCAATCGGTGCAGTTCGTGGAAAAAACCGCTCTCCTATTCTAGTAAGTGAACTTATGGTAGAGAATATGAAGCCAGGTTCTGTGATTATTGATGTAAGTATTGATATGGGTGGATGTTTCGAAACAAGTGATATTACGAATCACAATCATCCCACTTTTGAAAAACATGGTGTCATCCACTATTGTGTTCCAAATATTCCTGCAAGATATTCGAGAACTGCGTCTGTATCCATAAGCAATATTTTTACTCCTTATCTTTTAGAGATTGGAGAACATGGCGGTTTAGAAAATGCTCTTAGATTTGACCGAGGTTTAAAAAATGGATTGTATTTTTACCATGGAATTTTAACAAACAAATCTGTTGCCGACTGGTTTGATTTAGACTTTAATGACGCTAATCTATTGATTTTTTAAAGCAGTATGAAATTTATACATCGTCTTGGCTACTATCTGGGTGGCTTTTCAATTGGATTAATATTTTTGGCTTTCTTTTTAAGTGGCAAGCGTGCTTCATGTGACTATGGCCCTGATGCCCGTGTCCTTAAAAATATTGGGCAAAAAAAAATAATGTTTTCTAAAAATGTAAAATTAATGATGGTTAAAGAAGCCATTGACTCCACAAAAATCTATCATATATTAAAAACAGGTGATGTCAATTTTTCTGAGAGTAATACGTCACTTGAGACTTGTAAAATTTACATGATTTATAAAACTATTGATGGTAAACAAATTAAATTATTAGTTGAAAATTGTGACGATATTGCTACTGTAAACACAATGTTCATAAAATAAAAAGCACCTTGATTGGAACAGGTGCTTTTTGTTTATAGTAAAATGTGATGTTAATAAAGGATTATTTTTTTTGTCTGTGTTTTTTGATTGCTAGTGACTGATAAAAGATACAAACCACTACTGAAATCTGACATATTTAACTTTAGATTTACTTTTTGCCCAGTATTTCCCTGAAGTTTTTTATTAAACAACAATGAACCTGTAACACTGTAAACATTGAAATTTGATATGTTTTGAAGTTCTTGAAAATCAATGTTTAGTATTCTTGGGTTTCCAAAATCGTGATAAACTTTAAATGATTTTTTTGTGTCGTTAACAGCAACATCAGTTGTACTTAATGCAAAATTAGAGCCATTTATGTATTCTTCTAAATTTGTATATCCTTCCTCATTTAATACATTTCGATCATTAGGATTATTTAGGTCCAAACTATTAGCAATTTCCCAAGAATCTGGCATTCCATCATTATCGCTATCTAACAACGCCGCTTCAGAGTTTAAAACGGGAAAACCACCCACTTGTGACTGTGAATCAATAATTAAAGCTGATGTATTACTATATTGACTAATAATTCGATTATCTACTGCATCTCTGGAAGGTAAAATTGCTCCAGAATTTTCTATGATATCAACAATAGTTTCATTTACGTTATCGGCAATTATGCCTGAATCCAATGGTGGATTTTCTTGCTGAAATGGTGAAAAAGAACCATCTAACTCGGATAAAGAAGAAATATCTGAATCGTTACCTGACGTATACGCTTTCGTTTGTGACGCAAAAAAACCAGGAGCCGTATAATAATCAGCCATATATTGAGATAATACAATAGGATTACCTTGTTTAAAATAACTATTTATCAATGAAAATTTATTTGCTGTTCCTATGGCTGTTGTATATTTCATATTGTAGACAACATTGTTTATCATTTCAAAAGATGAACCTCCCTCCGATCTGATATTATGCTCCCAATTACTCGAAAATAAATTTTTGTACAAGGTGATATTAGTTGCATTGTTACTAATTTTGAATCCTTCAGAATTATTCCCTAAGTCATTATGACTAGCATACAATGCTTCAGAAAAAATACAATATTGAAAGGTAACATTCTCCACGCCATCCGCTTCACTAGCACCACCATAAATTTCAACAATTTCATCAATTGACCAACTCAAAGAGCAATGATCAAAAATTACATTCCTTGTACCTCCTGAATTACCAAGAATTCTAATTACATCTTTATCTTCAGAATCAACTCCTACTATGTTACCTTCGGCATCTTTAAATCCATTATCTCCCAATCTAAACCGAAGATGACGCACTATGACATCGGATGTTTTAATTATAAAGCTTGCATTATTAATACAAATACCATCTCCGGGAGCTGTTTGGCCTGCAATGGTCAAATTACCTTGAGTAACGATTAAATCAGATTCTAATTCAATATTTCCACTAATTTCAAATATAATAGTTCGTGCACCCTCTGCAGAACACGCCTCTCTGAAGCTGCCTGGGCCGTTATCATTTAAATTGATGACTTTATAAACATCACCTCCTCTTCCTCCAGATGAAAATTTTCCAAATCCTTCTGCCTCGGGAAAAGCAACAGTTTGTGCTGTTAAAAATGTTGCTGGTAGTATTAGAAGGATTGCGACTAATAACACTAGATTAGAGTATAAACTTTTCATAATTTGTAGATTTAGGGTATTCGTTATTTTTACGTTTAAGAAAATTAACAAATATTAGTAAGTAATCAATTATCAACAAGCTGCTTTTCGATGAATTTCATTCAAAAAGTAGGAATTTACTGTAATATTTATACATTTTAAAGTATTTATTATACTTTTTAACGATTATTAAAAAATTAATCAAACAAACAGAAAAGACTGAGTAAAAAATAATTTACTTCAAAACCAATGTAAGAAATGAGAAACTTGACGATGAAATTATCTTATTACAATTCGTTTGTATTGTAAAATATTTGCGCTATCCTGAAAACTTAAAATATAAACTCCAGAACTCATTCTTTCCGTATTTATGGTCTTGACAGTAGTAATCATAGCATCACTATCAAAGGTTTCCGTGAACATTAATTTTCCTGCTATATCATGTAAGGTCATTTGAGACTGACCAGTCCACCCAATAAGTTTGATATTAAGAATTGTTGATGATGTTCGGTAATTGTAATAAATATTGAAGGATTTTTCAGGTTCTTCCTCCTCTAAATTCTCTTGACAGGTTTGAACGTTAACCATAATATCATCAGCATCTGAATCTAATGAATTTGATGCAACAACAGAATACGATGTGTTTTCAGTCGGACTTACGGTAATACTCTTTGAAGTTTCACCAGTATTCCAATAATAATTTTCAGCTCCTGATCCATTTGCTGTCAATGTAATTGTTTCTCCTTGGCAAATGAACAAATCTTCACCAGCATCGACTTCAACTTGTTCAACTACACTTACCGTTACATCTTTGACATCATAACAGTTATTAATGTATCCTGTAACTACATAAGTAGTCGTAGTATTAGGGCTAACAGCGATGTTTGGTTGTGTTGCTCCATTACTCCATTCGTAATTATTCGCACCAGATGCCGATAAAGTAATGTAATTTCCAGCTAACACAGAGCTATCAGCAGTAAGGGTGATTTCAGGATTTATACCAACGTCTACAATTACCTCATCCGAATTGCTTATTGAACCACTATAGGCAATCACTGTATACGCAGTAGTTTGATTTGGGCTCACCTCAATAGTTTGAGTTGTTTCTCCTGTACTCCAGAGGTAAGAATCTCCTCCACTTGCTGATAGTGTTGCAGTATCTCCTTGACAAATAGTCACATCATCGCCAGCATCAGCGTTAATAGAAAGTTCATCAACAAACACAATGACTACATCTGTAGCCCCACAGTTATTTATTATAACCTCGACACTATATTCTGTTGTCGTTAATGGACTGACCGAAATACTCGGTGTCGTCTCACCTGTATTCCAAATGTAGCTCTCTCCTCCTGTCGCAGTAATAACCACAGTCTCTCCCTCAGTGATTGTTAAATCACTCCCTGCGTTTGGAGTTGGTGTCTCATTCACTACTACCTCTATCTCATCAGTGTCAGAACATCCATTGTTAAAAACCTCTACCGAGTAAGTCGTTGTCGTATCAGGTGACACCTCAATGCTCTGTGTAGTCTCTCCCGTATTCCATTGATAACTTGAGCCTCCTTCAGCCGCTAAGGTCACCGTAGATCCCTGACAGATTTCTGCATCATCTCCAGCATTAGCAGTTGGTATATCATTAACTACTACCTCAACTTCATCTATATCAGAGTTATTTTCAGCTGCATTAAAAACCTCTACTGAATAAGTCGTTGTCATTTCAGGTGATACCTCAATGCTTTGAGTAGTCTCTCCTGTATTCCATTGATAACTTGAGCCTCCTGTTGCAGTTAATATTGTTGATGAACCTAAACAAATTATAACATCCTCTCCTGCATCTGCATTCACAGATGCATTAATAAAAACCGTTACTTGATCGGTAGATTCACAACCATTTAAAGTTACTGTCACAGTATAAGTAGTATCAGAATCAGGACTAACTGTGATGCTAGATGTTGTAGCGCCAGTACTCCATAAGTATGAATCTCCTCCAGTGGCAGTTAATAATGTACTCTCACCTTCGTTTAAAACGACATCATCACCCGCGTTTGCTATTGGTACATCATTGACAAAAACTACAACTTCATCAGTGTCAGAACATCCATTGTTAAAAACCTCTACCGAGTAGGTCGTTGTCGTATCAGGTGATACCTCAATGTTCTGTGTAGTCTCTCCCGTATTCCATTGATAACTTGAGCCTCCTTCAGCCGTTAAGGTCACCGTAGATCCTTGACAGATTTCTGCATCATCTCCAGCATTAGCAATAATATTTGGATTTACAATTACGCTAATAGTATCAGTAAGCGTGCTTCCATCAGAAAAAGTTCCTGTAACCGTATATGTTATATCATTTGATGGACTCACATCGATAGATTCTCCGATAAAGTTACCAGGCATCCATACGTAAGAATCTGCACCTGTAGCGGTGAGTGTTGTCGTATCACCTTCACAAATTGAAACGTCTGACCCAACATCAATATGATTTGTTTCAGGAATCAATGACATGAAATTTATATAATACTCAAGATTTGTATAACCATCTTCTTGAATATTATTCCTGTCTGAAGCATCATTTATATTTAAGCCATTTTCAATTTCCCACACATTTGGCATACCATCATTATCTGTGTCAGCTAAAGCAGTTCCATTTAATATTGTAGGATATTCTCCAGATGACGATATTGTGCCGTCTCCATTATTAAAATGATCGATAATTCTTATGTCCACAGCATCTCTTGTTGGCAAACTTGCTCCAACATTATTTATAAGTTCATTTACTAATTCTGATGCTGGAATTGGAATAATTCCAGATGATTCGTAGGCAGTAGTTTCTAGATACGGATTTAAAGCACTATCGTTTACAGTCATACTAATCGGTTTGATATTACCAGAAATGTAAGCATGCGTTTGAGAAGTATTACCACCACCAGAAGATGAAGCATCCACAACTGCATTATTAATAGGATTTACCTGTGACGATAATTTATAATGATTATTTAACACTGAAAACTGAACTCCTAAACTTGGTTTAGTAGCCACTCTAAATCCGTAGACTACATTGTTAATCATTTCGAAGTCCAATTCATTAGACATAGGGTAATTGCTTCTAATATTTCTCTCAGAGTTTAAGGCAAATAGATTTTTATAAATACTAATATTGAAACATCCGTTGCCAGCTAAAAAGCCATATGTACTTTCTGAAACTATACTATTTTGAAGTGTTATATTTTTTACGACTCCACCATTAACACCTCTTATATTAAAATTTTCATCGCCTCCCCAACTAAATGAACAGTGGTCAAAAATAATATCTTCAACCGTATTCCCTGCCCAAGCTGTAATACTTACTGCATCGTAGCCACTAGGAGCTGTCGGACCAGGTCTAAATTTTATATAACGAACAATAACATTAGATTCTTCAAATTGAACCATTCCACCCTTAATCAAAATTCCATCTCCTGGAGCAGTTTGTCCTGCTAAAGTTAGATCTCCATTACTGACATATATATTTGAATTGAGATTAATTGTTCCACCGACTTCAAAAACTATTGTTCTTGGTACTGTAGCATCCAATGCCGCTCTTAAACTACCGCTTCCAGAATCGTTTAAATTGGTGACAATTATAACTTGACCTCCCCTTCCTCCTGTCGCATTTTTCCCAAAGCCTTCAGCCGTTGGAAATGCCAATTGAGAGTAAGAATAATTAGTACAACTGAGTAAAAACAGACTCAATAAAAAGTAAAAACGATTACTAGTGAAACCAAAAATTTGGTTTAAGGGATTAAAAGATTTCATTTGCTATTAATGTTTGGGGCACTAAATTATTTCAGCAAGCTATAAAATTTTATCAATTTTAACGATTAAAGTATAAATTATTCGATTAAATGCAAATAAAAGAAGTATTATTCCTACATTATAAAATATTTGTACAAATAAATTAAAAAAGTTGACAATACAATCATAAGAAAAATTGACTGAATAAATCATTTAGTCATCACATAATCCATATGATTAATTAAGAGTCAAGATATTTCGTGTGTTTCAATTAAAATACTCATTATAAATCTGTATTTTACAGTATTTTAAAACCGTTTAATCTAAACAAATTGTCATATTGCTTCAGACAGAAAAAAAAAAATTATTTTCGTACAACAAGTTATTTAAATAACATTTTTTAAATGATTTAACAATATTTAATATTTTGACTCACAAATTAAACTTTAAAAAATTTTTAAAGAAAGGACTGAAAAGTTCCACTATTAAAAATATTGTTATTGTAAGTGCGATAACTTTATTTGTAAAAAGCTTTGGTTTTCTTAAAGAAGTTTTTATTGCTGATAGCTTTGGTTTGTCTGAATTATTAGACACGTTTTATATAGCCATTCTCATACCAGGATTTATGAGTACTGTTTTTCTTGGTGGTTTTAAAAGTGTTTTTATTCCCAATTATGTGATCGAGCAAAAAAGCGGTAAAGATATAAGAGCTTTTCAATCTACATGTTTTTTAGTTACAATTCTTGTTGCTCTAGTATTTTGTCTAATTGCTGCTTTGTTTACAGATGTCTATATTGAAACTTTCTTTTCTGGTCATTCGAAAAGTTACTACGCATTGATTAAAACACAATTTTACTACGTAATCCCTTGCGTAATATTTTGGGGATTGTCTTCTATGCTAAATGGATTGTTAACCATATACGATGAATTTACTTTTTCATCAATGAATTCAATCTTTACTCCTATTACAATAATGATCTGCATTTTCTTTTTTAAAGAAGAATTAGGAAATTTAGTTTTAGCAAAAGGAACATTAATAGGAAGTATTCTCAATTTTGTATTCTTATTGACAGTCACACTAAAAAAGAAAATTATCAAACTTGGAATTCCTGATTTTGTTTCAAAGAACATAAAAGAGTTATTTACTCAGTTACCAGCAAAACTATCAGCAAATATTTTGACTGGGATAAATCCAATCATTGACCAATATTTTGCGGCACAACTTATTATTGGTTCTATTGCTGCTCTTAATTATGGAGTTAAAATTCCAATGTTTGCTATTGGCATAGTCACCTTAGCACTTGGTAGTGTATTATTACCTTATTTTTCAAAAAAAGTAATTGAAAATCGTGATAAAGCGTTTTCAGAATTAAAGCAGATTTTAAAATTTATACTTATTGGTAGCTCTTTAGTAGCTGCAGTTTTAATTGTATTATCATCTCCTTTAATTACTTTAATATTTGAAAGAAATGCTTTTACAAGTGACGATACTGTAATTGTGTCTGGAATTCAGCAACTATATCTCATTCAAATACCTGCTTACATCATCACGATTGTAATGGTGCGTTTTTTAGAATCTATAAATAAAAATAGATTTATGGTATTAGCTGCTGTTATCTGTTTAATCTTGAACATTACTTTTAATTATTTCTTAATTCAATATATAGGTATTTATGGATTAGCGTTAGCAACCTCTGCAGTAGCAATTATTAATAGTTTAATTTTATACTCTTATATAAATTACTTAAATAAACAACAAATTCTTACTACCTAGGGTTAATACTGTTTCATGAAAATATTCCAATACATCATTTCAATTCTATTAATTTTCAATATTCCCGGTGTTTTATTATTGAATTATGGTGATGAAATAGGAAGTCTATTTAGTTATTTGACCTTATCTCTTCTACTCTTTTTCTATGCTATTAATAAAAAACATTCACCTCCATGGCCATTTATCATATTTGCTTTACTTTATTATGTGATATCAGGTTTGGTAGGTGTTGATGATGAAAAATATTATTACATTGATCTTATAAAATACTTAATAATTATTGTTTGTGGTGCTGAATTAGCAAGAAGGACTTCCGTAAAAGAATTATTAATCTTGTTTATTTTTGGAAGCTCAAGTATATTTTTAAATGCTTTCTTCTTTCCGATGGATTATGGTAGATATAGTGGTTATTTCTTAGATCCAAATGCTGCAGGATTCGCATGTATCATTGGAATTACCTTAGTGTTTTCTTTAACAAATGTTAAAGCTAAATATTTATTTTTATTGTTTTTTACCTTTTGTGGTATACTCACTTTTTCAAGAACATTTATTGTTCTATGGATTATCACTATTTTAATTTCAACTTTTCAAAGCCATAAAAATATAGGAATATTTTTAACTGGCTTTTTAGCTGTTTTTTTGTTAATAAGTATTTCTAGTACATTGAGTTTAAATAAAGGTCGGCTAAATCTATTAAATAATTTATTTGAACAAGGTAAAATCAGCAAAACAATGGGTGTTGATTCCCGTTCCGAAACTTGGTCTCGATATTATGATTTAATTTTTGAATCCCCTTTAGTTGGTAATGGATACGAATCCTTTAAAAGTGATAACATATATGAAGTTGGAGTACATAACAACTACCTTAGGGTAATTGGAGATAGTGGATTAATTCCCTTTCTTATCTTTGTTGGCATATATTTCTATATTCTATACAAAAGTTTTAAAACCTTCAAAATTAAACCTTACGAATGTTTATTGGCTGTTGGCTTAATCATTTTTGGATTAACAAATCATAATTTTGATACCATACACCACGTTACTTTTGTATCCTTATGGTTGTATTTAAGGGTTTTAGAAAACGAAATTGAAAAGCCTGATGATACAGAAAATCAAAATTAATAATTGTCGAGGTCATACAACTATTAAATTTTTATTAATAGTACATTATTAAGAAGAAATTTGTCTCTTTATCGGATTTTAACTAATTAAACTCTATTTTTATTTTTATGTTATACTTTAATGTTTCAAATCAGTAAAAATGTATTTCCAATTCTTTAAGCGACATTTTAATATTCCCATAGCCAGTAGACTTCTTAAAGTATTATTAAGTATCGATGTATTATTTGTACTCTTACATGCGTTGTTTGTGTTTTTAGTGTTTAAACGAATAAATCTCAACTGGTCAATTGCTCCCTTTTATTTAAATAATGATGATGGTTATCCAGAAATGTTTCAATATTTACAATTTGTGATTGGTATTATTATTCTAATTAGACTCTTTATAAAAACTAAAAAAATGGGATATATATCCTGGTTAATTCTTTTTGTACTTATGTTATTAGATGATTCCTTAAGATTTCATGAAAGATTTGGATCTTGGATCACTGAAAAATTCAACTATTCGCCAATGTTAGGTTTAAGGGCTCAAGATTTTGGAGAATTAACTTATGTTGCTGTTTTTGGTTCAATACTAATTTTCTTTTTAGTAATTGGTTATTATTATGGTGATAAAAAATACAGGAGAATTGCCGTTGATCTTGGATTGTTATTTGCTGTATTCTTATTTTTTGGTATTGGTATTGACATACTTCATGAATTTATAAATCACAACCGTTATTCGTTACTATTTATAGTTCTATTGGAAGATGGTGGAGAAATGATTGTGCTTAGTTGTTTTATTTGGTATTTATATTTTATACTAGTGAAACCTGCAGATTATAACGTATACTTATTTCAATATTTTCATAAACACAAATTAAAGTAAGTACATTTCATCAATTTTTAGGTTTTACGAAAAGTAATAAGTTAATAGATTTTAGAAACACGAATAAAATGGCCAAATATAAATTAAGAGTTGGTTTACTTTTAAACAGTAATAGCTTACCATCTTGGTTATTCAGTTGCATTAAGTCCTTAATACATTCTGAATATGCTGAAATTGTTTTAGTGATCAATAATGAAATGCCTTCTCTTAAAAAAAAATCCTCAATCTCTAAAATTAAAGAAGTCTCTTACTTTTTATTCAGAAAAATTGAAAACAAATTTCATAAATCTATTCCGAATGCTTTAATCAAAAAAAGTCTGAATTCGATTCTAAGTAATTGTAGAGAATGTTCGATTAGTACAATTAAAACAAAAGATTTAAAACAAATTGATTTAATAATTCATTTCGGCCAAAACTCAATTCCAAAACAGATATTAGAACAAGTTAAGTTTGGCGTTTGGTCATATTATTTTGGTGATAATAGTACAAAAAGAAAAGGCCCTTTTGGTACATGGGAATTATTTGAAGGTCAAATAGACACTAAAGTTTCAATACTTGTAAAAGGAAATCCCGTTAAGCACGATTCTATAATTTATGAAACCTCATTTTCAAACGATAAATTGTACCTTAATAGGCATACAAATAATATTTATTGGGAAGCTGCTCATATACTTCCCAGAATGATAAAAGAATTACACCATTCTGAATCAAGGGTTTTCTTCAAAAAGTGGTTAGCTAAATACAACCAATCAAAAATTCAAAAAATTCAAGACTTTAAAGTTCCTAATAATTTTCAAACAATAAAAGCAGTATCAATACTGTATTGGAAGGCGTTAAAAAGAGTTATTGAAAGACATTCAAATTTTGAGCAATGGATACTCCTTTTTTATATAGACAAAGATGAACAATATCCTAAGTCTTTTCTAGATTTTAAAAAAATACTTCCACCTAAAGACCGCATTTGGGCTGATCCATTTGTTATTGGACGCAATGATAATTTTTACATTTTTATTGAAGAATTTTTATTTAATGAACCTTATGGTAAAATTTCAGTGATAGAAATGGATAAACATGGTAATTATAAACCACCAATTACTATTCTTGAGCGATCTTATCACCTCTCATATCCTTCATTGATTGAAGATAATGGAGAATTGTATATGTTACCTGAAACTATGGGAAACAATACCATAGAATTATATAAATGTATCGAGTTTCCTTATAAATGGGAATTAGAAAGAGTTATAAAAAACAACATCAAGGCAGTTGATTCAACAATTTTTAAACAAGATGATTTTTACTGGTTGTTTACAAACATTGAAGAACTAAACGGAACTAAATTACCTGGAGAATTGCATTTATTTTACACAGATAATTTATTGAGCGATAATTGGATTTCCCATCAACAAAATCCGATAGTTACAGATAAAAGTTGTGCCAGACCTGCTGGACATATTTACACATCTAAAAATCGTATTTTTAGACCAGCACAGGACTGTACAAAACATTATGGCTATGGTATGAAAATCTATGAAATAACAAGTCTAAACACTTCTAATTATGAAGAATGTTTAGAGCGGACAATTCAACCAGATTGGAGCAGAGACATGTTCTCAACGCATACAATAAATGCTTCAGGAGCTTTAACAGTTATAGATGCAAAAATTAAAAGAAAACGCTAAATCAACTGCTTAATTAATGATGCAAAACCCAATAACAATAGTACATTTATCAAGTAGTTTAGGTGGTGGTGGTGCCGAGCAAATGGTCTTCCAACTTGCTAAGCAAAGTAATCCGATCATTAAAACTATAGTAATTTCTATCTCTGAATTAAATACACTTGAAGATAAATTTATTAATGAAAACATTGAAGTTCACTTTTTAAATATTACGTCATTTAGAAATTTTACATTGTTACAAGGAATTAAAGAGTTGAATAATATTCTAAAAGATTACCAAAAACCAATATTTCATTGTCATCAATTTCATGGAGGTTTATTGGGTATGCTTTATAATTTGAGGTACAAAAGTGTTCCCATAACATACACCATGCATACTAATAAAGTTACTTCAAAAAGAAGACGATGGCTGTTATTTTTTACAAAATCATTTAGAGAAAAAGATATTATTTTTAGTAAAAACTCTAAAAGATGGTACTTAAAAAATAGCATTATTATACCAAATGGTGCTGATTTCAAAGAATTTGATTCCGATAGAAAAAGGTATTATAATTGTTTAAACCCCTTTGTATTTTTATTTCTCGGACGATTAAGTACTCCTAAAAACCCTTTGTCTTTAGTTACATTTGCTAATCAACTTAAACGTGATAATATCAATAATTTTATTATTCATGTAGTTGGTGATGGTCTCATGAGGGGAGAACTTGAAGAATTAATTTCTAAACATCAATTAGAAAATCATATTAAGCTTTTTGGTTTTGCCAAAAACATTAAAGATTTCATAAGTAAAGCACATTGTCTAATATTACCTTCTTCTTGGGAAGGTATGCCCGTTGTAATCATAGAAGCTGCAGCATCAAACTTGCCAATTATTGCAACACCTGTCGGTAGCATACCTGATTTTTTAAATGAGTCAAATTCTGTAATTTGTGACTTAAATTCATTTCCAAAGGAAATGAAATCTGTTATGGAAAATTATGAAGAAGCTAAAGAAAAGGCACAAATATTACATGAAGAAATTAAATCTGTTTTTAATATTGATAGTGTTTATTTAAAGCACTTGAAAGTTTACCAATCAATATTATAATTTTACCATTATGTGCGGAATTTACGGAACGAATATAAATTATAATGAAACTCAAGTTAAGGATAAGATTGAACGCATATCCTTTCGAGGCCCAGATAAATTGGGTTTTGAGACTTATAAGACAAATAATTCTATTATTAGTTTATGTCATAATCGATTATCTATTATAGACTTAGATCCAAGAGCTGATCAACCGTTTAATTACAATCATGTCCATATCACATTCAATGGTGAGATCTATAATTTTAAAACCTTGCGAGATATACTTCAAAATAAAGGTTATGTTTTCAATACAACGAGTGATACTGAGGTCATTTGTGCAGCTTATATAGAATATGGTGAAGATTGTATATTGCATTTTAATGGCATGTTTAGTTTCGCTATTTATGATGAAAGAAAACAAATATTCTTTGGGGCTAGAGATCGTTTAGGTCAAAAACCATTTTACTATTATCATAATGGTAAGAAATTTGAATTTTCCAGTCAGATTTCTTCAATACAAAAACATCATTCTAATTTAACTATTTCAGAGAAGGCTATTTCATACTACCTAGTTTGGGGAAATATTCCTGATCCTCAATCCATATTTAATGAAGTTAAAAAACTTAAAGCGGGACATGCATTTACGTTTGATTTATCTACAGGAAAATTTGATGATTATCAATATTGGGATATTGATTACAAAAATACTAAACCATTTATAGGCACATATGAAGACGCAAAACAACAGCTGAATTATATTCTTAAAGATGCAGTTTCAACACGCTTATATGCTGATGTTCCAGTTGGTGTATTTCTATCTGGAGGTATCGATTCTTCGCTTGTAGCTGCTTTGGCAACAGAATCAACAGAATCAAAAATCAAAACTTTCTCTGTAAAGTTTAATGAAAAAGGATTTGACGAGAGTATTTATGCTCAACAAGTGGCAAATCATCTAAAAACAGATCATCATACCATAAATTGCAATTATAAAGAAGGCATAGATCTAATAAATAGCATATGTCATTTCTATGACGAACCTTTCTCTGATTCTTCTGCAATTCCATCGATGTTACTTTCAAAATATACTAGAGAGCATGTTACCGTTGCCCTTTCAGGAGATGCTGGAGACGAAAGTTTCTTGGGATATCATCGTTATAATTGGGCAAAAAAAATCAATATAATTTATAAATTACCGTATGGTGTCAGGAAAACTTTGTCAAAGGGATTAAACGCTATTCCAAATTACAAACTAAAAGTAATTTCCCAATCCTTAGGTTTTAAAAATCCAAATGATTTTTATCTAAATTTAATGACTTCTTTGGATCCATCTTGGATTAATTCTATTCATGATTTTAATGATGTTGAAGAAATTAAATATTTACAACATAATCATAAAAATCTTCTCGAACGTATCGCCAATTTTGACACTAAAACATATCTCAATTGGGATATTAATACAAAAGTGGACAGAGCTTCAATGGCATATTCTCTAGAAGTTCGTGCACCATTTTTAGATCATCGAGTTGTAAATTTTGCAAATTCACTTCCTACTAATTTTAAATTTGATAAAATGAATCAAAAAAGAATTCTAAAAGATATATTGTACCAAAAATTTCCTGCATCTTTCTTTGATAGACCAAAATCTGGATTTACAATGCCATTTTCTCGTTGGTTTAGAGAAGATTTAAAAGACTTTGTTTTAGATGAACTCAATGATGAAGCATTAAAATTAATTCCTTGTATTGACGTAGAAAAGGTAAAACTAATGATTAGTCAGCATATGGATGGAAGCTGGAACAGATATCCAATTATATGGAAATTATTAGTTTTAAAACAATGGCTAAATAAAAATGGTAAAGGTTTACCTGTTTTGTGATTAATGAAGAAAAAGATAAAAATAATATTCATTTTACCAACCCTAAAAGCTGGCGGAGCTGAAAGAGTTATTTCTTTCGTTGCAACGAATTTAGATTTGCGGAAATTTAAAAGCATACTTATTGTAGTCGGTAAAAAAGAAGATACAGCATATTCTACAGAAAATATTGAGGTAAAATATTTAAACAAAAAAAGAGTCCTGCACGGAATTCCTATATTATTCAAACATATTCTATTCTCCAAACCAGATATTGTCGTTGGCTCAATATCCCACATTAATAAGGTTATTGCTTTATTTTCTTTATTCCTAAGAAAAATCAAATTTGTTGGAAGAGAAGCTGGTGTTTTAAGTGTAATGAATACTTACGGAATTAGTAAACCTAAAGTGCTAACTTTTCCAATGACAAAATACCATAATTATCTCGATATAATTATTTGTCAATCTAAAGACATCCTCAATGATATAAAAGAGAATATCACTGTAAAACATTCAAAACTCGTGATAATTAATAATCCGATAACTGCAGACTTTTATTTGAAAGATCACATTATATACCGAAAAACAGATATTATAAGATATATTACTGTAGGGTCATTACATAAGAGAAAAGGTCATATTAGATTGTTAAATCTATTGAAAAAGGTTAACCACCCTTTTCACTATACTATTATTGGAAATGGTGATGAATTAGAAAATATTAAAAATTGTATCAATCAATCAAATCTTTATGATAAAATAACTTTAATCCCTTACACAAGCAATGTTTCACATTATTTAAGAAATAGTAATCTTTTTTTAAATGGCTCATTTGTTGAAGGTTTTCCTAACGTTTTTTTAGAAAGTTGTGCTGTAGGAACCCCTGTTATTTCATTTGACTCTCCAGGTGGAATTAATGAAATAATTTTAGAGGGCATAAATGGTCATATTGTGAATTCTGAGAAAAAATATATTCAAAAATTGAATGAAATTAATAAAAATTATACTTTTAAACCAGATGTAGTTAATAATTCAGTTGTGTCCAGATATAGTAAAGAGCATATTATATCGAAATATCAAAACCTATTTGAATCCCTTGCTAAAAATAAAACGAAATAATGTTTACGGATTAAATAGTTCAATATTATCGTCACAAAAAAATTAGACCTAGTAAAAATAAATGCAAAAAAAAGAAACCATAGATTGGCTTTTTGTAATGCCGAATGACTTGATTGGAGGTGGAGCACAACAAGTTCTATATACGATCATCAATTTTTTAATTAAGCAAGGTAAATCTTGTACGGTTGTTTTTACAATCAGAAAAAAACATCGCGGCTGGGAATCTATTGAGAACAAATGTAACATTGTTTACCTAGAGAATAGTTCGGTTTACAAAGGATACTTTGATGCCTTTAAATACATAAAAAAACTTACAAAAAGGCATCATATAAAACATGCCATTAGTTCACAAACTTTAATTAATGGGCTACTTGGCTTTTTAAAGTTTGTTAAAACTCTTAAAAACACGAAGCTAATTTTAAGAGAATCAACATCAATATTTTTAAGGTTTAAAGGCTTTAAACTTTTACTCTATAAAACAGCATACAAATTTGGATACAAGCAAGCAGATTTGATTATTTGTCAAACAGATTTAATGAGGGAACAACTTTTAGAAGCTCTTCCATGGCTCAAGAAAAAAAATAAAGTTGTCGTCATACCTAATCCTGTAAACCTCGATGAAATTACAACTAAAGCCTCAGAATCAATAAATTTTGAAATTGATAATTTTATTGTAACTGCCGGTCGAATAATTCCAGAAAAAGGATTTGATCTTCTTATTGATTCCTTTAACCTTTTAATTGACAAGTCTTTGAAACTTGTTATTCTAGGAATGGAAACAAATAAGGAAAAACAGAAACTAGTGAATCAAATTGAAACTTTAGGGTTACAAAATCGTGTCATCTTATATGGCTTTGCAAAAAATGTATATCCTATTTTTAAAAAAGCAAAATTATGTGTAGTATCCTCAAGAATTGAAGGTTTTCCTAACGTTCTTCTACAAATGATGTCACAAAACAACGCCATTGTAAGTACGTTGTGTGCTGGAGAAATAGCAAACATTAAAGGAATTTTTACTTGTGAAAATAATGATGTAGCTTCTTTAAAAGATGCGATGGAAAAGGGATTAAACAATAACAAAAACAACCAGTTGATATTTAAAGATTATTTAAAATCAAGATCTATTGATAAGTTTGTGAATTCAATCTTAAAAAAAATTAATTAACCAAGATAATGCAAAAACTCATACGCATAACGACTGTACCGTCATCTTTAAGATCACTCTTAAAAGGTCAACATCGTTTTATGAGTAAATACTTTGAAGTAATTGGAGTATCAGGAGATGGTGACGCGTTAGCTGAAGTTAGACAAAATGAAGGCATTAGGACTCATGTTGTTGAAATGACAAGAACCATTACACCATTAAAAGATTTAAAGGCGCTATTAAAGCTTTACAAGTTTTTTAAAAAAGAAAAGCCTTTTATTGTTCACACTCACACTCCAAAGGCCGGAACAGTTGGTATGATAGCAGCAAAATTAGCAGGTGTCCCAAATCGATTGCATACAATAGCTGGTTTACCGTTATTAGAAAAAACAGGAGTTATGCGAAAATTATTGAATCTTGTTGAAAAACTCACTTATTCTTGTTCCACATTGATACTTCCTAATTCCTTCAAATTAAAACGTATTATCCTTACTGAAAAATTCACTTCAGCTTCAAAATTAAAAGTTATTGGACATGGCAGCTCAAATGGCATAGACACAGAACATTATAATATTGCTCATGTTACAGAAAAAGAAAAAGAACAACTAAGAGAATCATTAAATATTAATGAAAATGACACTGTTTTTATTTTCATCGGAAGAATTGTTAAAGATAAAGGAATTAATGAATTAGTAGCTGCATTTAATTTGTTAACCAAAAAATATTCTAGATGTAAATTACTATTGATTGGGTCAAGAGAAAATCATCTAGATCCACTTTTGTCAAAAACTGAAATTCTCATAAAAGAAAATATATGTATTATTCCAACTGGGGTTCAAAAAGATATTAGACCTTATGTTTCAATTTCTCATGCGTTAACGTTTCCAAGTTACCGTGAAGGGTTCCCAAATGTTGTATTGCAGGCGAGCTGTATGTGTTTACCTTGTATTGTTAGTGACATTAATGGTTGTAACGAAATTATAGAGGATCAAGTAAATGGATTAATAATTCCGGTAAAAAATTCCGAAGCGCTTGAAAGTGCAATGATATATATGATAGAAAACCCTGAGAAACGTCTAGACATGATTAAACATTCTAGAAAAAGGATTTTAGAGCGATACAAACAAGAATTTATATGGGACGAAAGCTTAAAGCTTTACAGAAGTTTAGAATCATGAAAGTCTATATTGATGTTGTGAAAAGACTATTTGATCTGGTTTTTGCAATACTTGGATTCATGATTGTTTTTCCATTATTTTTAGTGTTATGGCTAGTACTATTAATTAAAAATAATGGTAATGTCTTCTTTATCCAAAAACGACCTGGCAAGAATGAGCATGTGTTTAAAATTATAAAATTTAAAACCATGAATGACAAAATGGGTCACAATGGCAAACTTTTACCCCCATCCATGCGTTTAACTAAAACGGGGCAGTTCATTCGAAAATATTCATTAGATGAAATACCACAACTGATTAACGTCATAAAAGGTGACATGTCTTTGGTTGGTCCGAGACCTTTACTGGTAGAATATTTAACTCGTTACAACAACTTTCAAAAACAGCGTCATCTAATAAAACCAGGAATTACTGGATGGGCACAAATTAATGGTAGAAATACTATTAGTTGGGAGCAAAAGTTTAAACTTGATGTATGGTATGTAAAAAATATCTCTTTAATATTAGACTTAAAAATTCTATTTTTAACTTTCTATAAAGTTTTTAAAAAAGACGGTATTTATAATTTAGAAAATGATATTGTCGCGGATTTTATGGGTACACACGCAGAAACCAAAACAAAGAAATAAATGCCGTTACATATACTTTTTACCTGTGCAGGACGCAGGAATTATTTAATTAATTATTTTAGAGATGCTTTAAAAGGAAGAGGGAAAGTTTTTGCAATGGACATGAGTGATACTGCACCGGCAATGGTGGATGCAGATGTTGCAATTACAGTCCCCAGTGTTTATGACATCAACTACATTCCATCATTAATAGAAATAATTCAAATCCATAAAATAGACGCCATTATATCGCTCAATGATTTAGAATTACCAATATTATCTAGACATTTGAAATATTTACAGTCAACTGGCGTAAAAGTCTTGGTTTCGAGCGAATCTGTCATAGACATCGCTTTTGATAAAATAAAAACTTTTAATTTCATAAAAAGTATAGGCTTAAAAACACCACTGACATTCACCTCGTTAAAAGAAGCAAACGATGCTCTTAAAACAAATAAAATAACATATCCGGTCGTTGTCAAACCGCGTTGGGGCAGTGCATCGATAGGGATTGACTTTCCTGAAACATATGAAGAGTTAAATCTCTCTTTTAAATTGCAACACATAAAATTAAAAAAATCAATTCTTAATATTGTTAGTCAACAAGATGCAAATGACGCAATTCTTATTCAAGAAAATATGAATGGACAGGAGTACGGTCTAGATATTGTAAATGATTTTGAAGGTAATTACTTTGGAACTTTTGTAAGAAAAAAAATTAATATGCGTTCAGGTGAAACTGACAAAGCAATATCAGTTATCGATGACCGCTTTAATAAAATTGGTGAAATAATTTCAAGTAATCTAAGACATATAGGGATTTTAGATTGCGATATTTTCGTATCAAATAATGAATTTTATATCTTAGAACTAAATCCGAGATTTGGAGGAGGCTATCCATTTTCACATGAGGCGGGAATTAATATTGCTGCCATTTACATAGATTGGCTGTTTGGTGAAAAGGACATTAAACAACATAACAAGTACAAATCAGGAATGTTGTTTTCAAAATGTGATAAAATTCTAAAAATCAAACAAACGTAAACTTTAACAAGTTGTATTTTATTGAGAATACGTTTAATTTTGTATTGTATGAAGTAACCTCATGAAAAATAACCCATTTACATCTGAAATCTTCACCACTCTTTGGCTCAAACATTTTTATGATTCAAAGCCGTCTTATAAGTTCAATTTCATAAAAAATGTATCTTTTTACAAAAAGACATTTCTACCTGTATACATTAACGTAGGTAAAAATCTTACCAAAGGAATTTTTTACAGACTCCAGAAGGAGCACAACGATTTCAAAGGAAAAATATTTTTACTTTACGACATCCCTGATTATTTTAACGTGAATGAACAAGTAGATCTTATAAATAAAAAGCTAGAGGTTAAGAAAATCTATCAATATAAAGGTTACATGATGGATTTAACCAATTTTTCATCAACAAAAGATTACCAGACTACACAATTTAAAACAAAAAATAAACGCTATGTTAGGCAGTCTCATATCGGCCGCCTTGAGAAAACTTTCGAAATTACATATGACTTTATATTTGGCGAGATAGATGAAAACAAATACAATGTTATTTTTGATCATTTTCATCATTTATTAAATATTCGATTTAAGGGTAAAAACACTGATTATCATCACTTAAATAAGCGTAAGTGGCAATTTTATAAAGAATTGATTTTACCCTTAATAAGAGCTAAGCAAGCTTCATTTTTAATCATTTATAATGAAGGTATTCCGATAGGAATAAATCTCAATTATCACGCTGAAAACATCTTATTTAAAGCCATCACGGTATTTGACTATGATTACAAAAAATTTAGTATTGGAAAACTTTCCGTTTTAAAATTATTGGATTGGTGTTTTGAAAATAACTATTCTTTTTCAGACTTCTCGAAAGGTTATTTTGATTACAAAGAAAAATGGAGCAACACTCAGTACAATTTTAATTACCATTTACTGTATGACAAATCTTCATTTTTTGCTACGCTAATGGCAAATACAATTGAGACCTTATTCAAGTTTAAATTATTTTTACGAAAACATAATATCAATGAGAAATATAGAAAATTTATTTATAACTTAAAGAGTATTAAAAATGATGATAAAAATCGTGATGAATTTATATCAAAGATGTTGTCAAAATTTGAACCATCTAAAGACTTTGAAATTATTGATGTCAATGAAAAAAAATATCATTTTCTCATAAAGCATATAAATGATTTTTTATTTTCTAACCCTCAATACCGAAAAAATATTACTGTTTTTAAAAATTCAAAAACAAATATTATCGTCATAAAAGGTCATTCAAAATCTATTCAATTAATGTTTAAAAATAATTCAAATCAACATTTATAAATTTAATTCACATGACTTATTTCAGTCATTGAGCTTATAAACACAACCTGTCGTCTAAATTAATTAGTATGGCTTATTGGATAAGTATTAAAGTTTAAATTAGAATAAAATTTAGTCATGCATCATAAAATTATATCTTACGTTCAAGACATCCTAAATTACCCTTTAGAAGAAATTAAAACCATTACAAGAATTTCACACAAAGAATTCAATAACACCTTTGTAAAGAATAACACACCGCTCGTTATGACCGCTATGATTAATGATTGGCCTGCTATGAAAAAATGGAATTTAGACTATTTTGAGACAATTGGCAAAGACAAACAAGCCTTTATCTCTAAAGGAAATATAAGACAAGGTAATACAGCATGGGAATTTGGTGATTTTTTAAATTATGTTCAAGAAATAAAAGAGTCCTCAACAAATAATTCAGATGCCTATTTATCAAATTTATCAATTCAAAAACTTTTCCCTGAAGTAATGAACGATGTTGATTTTTCATTGATATCAAATTTTAAAAAGTATAATTCGACATCTTTTTGGATAGGGCCTCCTGGCACTATAACAGGATGGCATACCGATAGACTCAACGACAACATTCTAGCTCAAGTATTTGGAAAAAAACTTGTGTTTTTGGTTTCACCAAAAGACAATTCAAAAATGCCATTAAGTGATAAATACGAACCTGGATCAAAGCTTTGTTCAGTATCCATGGAAAATTTTGACCAAGAGAAACATCAGGCATTTAAAGATGCGCGTGTAAAATATACCGTCTTAGAGCCTGGCAAGACATTATTTATACCCAAAAATTGGTGGCATTGTGTTTATGGCATTGATATTTCGATTAGCTCAAATAATTTTGGACATACTACTATTGATCATTTTAGAATGAAATCTGTTGAACGAGTAAAAAGAATTTTACATGCTTTTGGACTTTACGGTAAAAATTGTGTTTGTCACTACTATGATGAATCTGGTAAAAGACAAAAGCGCTAATGTTATTAAATAAATCAAATGTGTAAAAAATTATATAAATTGTGAAGGGACACTTTGTAATATCATTGGATTATGAAATTCATTGGGGCGTTTTTGATAAAAAAAGTGTTCAAGACTACCATGAGAATCTTTCAAGTGTCAATTTCGTCATTGACCGGCTTCTAGAATTAAGTAATCGATATGATGTGAAACTTACATTTTCGACGGTTGGCTTATTATTTGCTGAAAATAAGGAAGATTTAATATTGCATTCCCCAAAACAAAAACCCTCCTACAGCAATACAAAATTTAATCCTTACAATCTCATTTCGGATATTGGTAATAGCGAAAGAGATGATCCTTTTCATTATGCGCTTTCAGGTATTCAAAAAATTAAAAATACTGGAAACCATGAATTAGGAACGCATACTTTCTGTCATTTTTATTGTCATGAACTTGGACAGACTGCAAAGCAATTTTCTTGCGATTTAAAAGCTGCAAAAAATATAGCGAATAAACATAATATTGAAATTAAAAGCATTGTGTTTCCTAGAAACATGATCGAGGCTGACAACATAGTCGATAAGCCATACCTTGATGTCTGCGAAAAGCATGGAATCACATCATTTCGTGGAAAAGAAAAATCGTTTATTTATAATATTCACACAACAAAAGCCTACCATGGTTGGTACATTTTTAAACTTTTAAGGCTTCTAGATTCCTATGTAAATCTGACAGGCCAAAACACCTACAACGTTGAGTACATTAATCAAAATAGAAGTATAATTAATTTGCCATCAAGTCGTCTTTTAAGAGCATTTAGTAATAGGTTAAAAATTATGGAGCCATTAAAAATTCGTAGAGTTACAAAGGCGATGACTCATGCTGCACAAAACAATGAAATGTTTCATTTATGGTGGCATCCTCATAATTTTGGGGCGCAAATAAATGAAAATTTTAATAATCTAGAAACTATTTTTAAACACTTTAAATTATTAAACAGTGTTTACGGTTTCGAGAGTGAAACAATGACAGGTCTCTCTAATAAAATCAAAAGATAATCTAGAGCGTCATTGTCTTGTGAAGTTTTTAAACATATAGAAATCAACGTAGAAAATAGGTTTTTGTCGTTTTTATTTGGTGTGACATGTACTTAAATCGCATATTGAACTTCAATAAGAATAGTTAATAGCAAATCAACGACATGAGGTTGTTTTCTCATGTAATAAGATATGACCTGTTTTTATGTTCCAGATCCATTTCAAGCATAAAAATTGTGGTAATTTATTACGAAACAATTTGAAAGATGAAACCTAAAATATGGCTTTCTCCACCTCACATGTGTGGAGAAGAGCAAAAATTTATATCGCAAGCATTTTCCACAAATTGGATAGCTCCATTAGGACCCAATGTTGATGGGTTTGAAAGTGATATTGAGTCATACCTCCAAAACGACTGTCATGTAGCAGCCTTGAGTTCGGGAACTGCTGCCATTCATTTGGCCTTAATATTACTTGGTATTGAATCAAATGATGAAGTAATTTGTCAAAGTTTTACTTTTTCAGGCTCTGCAAACCCAATTTTATATTTAGGCGCAACTCCCATTTTTATAGACAGTGAAAAAAATAGCTGGAATTTATGTCCAAAACAATTAGAAATTGCCATAACAGACAGAATCAGTAAAGGGAAAAAGCCAAAAGCAATAATAGCTGTTCACTTATATGGCATGCCTTATCAAACTGAAGCAATTAACAGAATTGGCAGAAATTTTGATATACCAATAATTGAAGATAGTGCAGAAGCACTAGGAAGTTCAGTACATAATGTTAAATGTGGCTCTTTAGGTGATTTATCAATTTTATCTTTTAACGGCAATAAAATCATAACCACGTCTGGTGGAGGAGCATTAATCGCAAAAAATATTGACACAAAAAAAAGAGCTATTTTTTTGGCAACACAAGCCCGTGACGAAGATATTGCATATCTTCACTCTAATATTGGCTTTAATTACCGAATGTCGAATATTTTAGCAGGAATAGGTAGAGGTCAAATGACTGCTCTAGAATCTTACGTCACTAAACGTCGCTTTATTTTTGATTATTATGAGCAAAACCTAAGTCATATCAAGGAACTTGAATTTCTGCACGAAGCTGATGGCAATTATTCCAATCGATGGTTAAGTTGTTTTCTTACACCAAATTATGAAAATCGAGAAATGTTGAGAATTCGTTTAAGCAAAGAGAATATCGAATCCAGACCATTGTGGAGACCACTACATCAACAACCTATTTTCAAAAATTCACCTAGTTACCTCAATGGAATTTCTGATGATTTATTTGATAGAGGCCTTTGCTTACCGAGTGGTTCAAATATAACCACCAAAGACTTAGATAAAATTATATCCATTATTAAAGCCTGTTTTTAGTCATGATTGATAGAATTCTTTCAATATTTATAAAAAAATATGCCTCCAAATGGCTGGTCTTATTATTTGATATTATCATTGTTATTTTTACGTACTTTATTTCATTTTGTATTTATTACAACTTTAAGTTAGACTTCAACTTGACAACAATCGTTAGTCAATTACCGATTGTTGTCATGGTATCCTTAATCAGCTTTTTATTGGTAGGAAGTCACAAGGGGGTAGTCAGGTATACAGGTATCAAGGACGTAATAAATATTATTATTGGTGCTAATATCCTTGCAACTTCGTTATTTTTAATTACCCTTTTTCTGAGAAAAATAGAAATTACTAATATTTTAGAGTTTTCAGGTTCTATTATATACATACACTTACTATTAAACTTTCTTTTTTTAGTAGGAACAAAATTTCTTATCAAATTAACATACCAGCAACTTATCAAAAATGACCAAATTATAAAACATGTGTTTATTTTTGGAGCAGGTTCCGCTGGAATGATAACATACAATGCTATAATAAATGACGTAAAAACAAATATCCATGTCTTAGGATTCATAGATGATAACAGTCGAAAAATTGGCAAAAAAATAAATTTATTATCAGTGTACAGTTTGAATCAGATTTCACCCAAACTCATTAAAAAGTTAGCGGCTGATGAGGTTATCATTTCTGCGCAAAATATTGAGTCAAATCGTTTACTAGAAGTATCAACTTATTTACTTAATTTAAACTTAAAAGTTAAAATTGTCCCACCAATTCAAAATTGGATTAATGGTGATTTAAGTCTTGGGCAAATTAAAGATGTCAACATTGAAGATTTACTCGGTCGAACACCAATAAACATTACAAATTCAACACTCACAAAGGAATACGAAAACAAAACTGTTTTAATTTCGGGAGCAGCAGGTTCAATCGGTAGTGAAATCGTAAAAAACTTGATAGGTTACAGAAATATTAAATTGATACTATTGGATATTGCCGAATCACCTCTCTACAGCTTACAACAAGACCTAAAATTATCAGGAGAGGGTAAGTTTGTTGCAGTAATTGCAGATATTAAAGACTTTAAGAGATTAGAAAATATTTTTCAAGAATATAAGCCCGATATAGTTTTTCATGCTGCAGCGTATAAACATGTTCCTTTAATGGAACAAAACCCATATGAAGCAGTTCATGTTAATGTCTGTGGCACCAAAAATATGGCTAACTTATCCGTAGCTAATGACGTTAATAAATTTGTTTTAATATCAACTGATAAAGCTGTAAACCCAACAAATGTTATGGGAGCAACTAAGCGTATTGCAGAACTTTTTGTAAATTGTTTAAAAGAAAAAAGCAATACCAAATTTGTCACTACTAGGTTTGGAAATGTTTTAGGATCGAATGGCTCTGTAATACCATTGTTTAAAAAACAAATAGAAAAAGGAGGACCATTGACTGTAACTCACAAAGAGATTACACGATATTTCATGACAATTCGAGAAGCTAGTCAACTAGTATTGGAGGCTGCTACGATGGGTAAAGGTGGAGAAATATTTGTTTTTGATATGGGTGAGTCAGTTAAAATTATGGATTTAGCAAAGAATATGATTACGTTATCGGGATTTCACTTTCCAAACGAGATTGATATTGAAGTCATTGGGTTGAGACCTGGGGAAAAAATTTATGAAGAGTTGTTAGCAAACGGAGAAAATACCTTAAAAACATATCACAATAAAATAATGATTGCTAAAACGAAAGCATTTAATATCAAAAAAATAGAGTCAGATATTTCCGCTTTATGTAGCATGATTACGAAACAATCCAATGTCGATATCGTCTGTAAAATGAAAAAGTTAGTGCCAGAATACATCTCTCAAAACTCCACATTTGAAGTTTTGGATGATATAAATAACAATTAAATCTATCAACAATGAAATTAATTTTAAATCATAAAATAATGAAAACTAATAGTTTGCTTTTGCTTATAAGTCTTTTAATCATCAGCTCTTGCGCGACCAGAGAGGATATTATTTATTTTCAAGACGAAGTGTTAAAATCAGAAACGGACTTATCAAATAATTACGAAATTAAGTTTAAGCCAGCTGATATGTTAACTATTGATATCTCTGTTGAAGTACAAGAAAGTTTAACACCTTTTTTGCTATCTCCTGTAGCGCAAACCAACAATAATCCATTAAATTCTTTAGACCTAAATACTAACTTAAGAGTTCAAAGTTATTTAATAGATGTAAATGGAAATATAGAGTTTCCTGTACTGGGAACATTAAAATTATCTGGGCTATCTAGAGTACAAGCCACCAAATTACTTAAAGATAAATTATCAGAATATTTAGTTGATCCTATTGTCAATATTCGATTAATTAATTTTACTGTTACTGTTCTCGGAGAAGTCAATTCCCCGGGAGTATATTCCGTACAAAACGAAAGAATTTCATTGAGTGATGCCCTAGGCCTAGCTGGTGATTTAACAATATATGGAACTAGAAAAAATGTGATGTTGATAAGAGAAATAGAAGGGCAAAAGAAGTTTACCTCTTTTGATTTAAGTTCAATTAATACCCTCACATCTGCCAATTATTATTTAACTCAAAATGATGTCATTTATGTTGAACCAAATAATGCTAGAATAAGACAATCCTCGTATAATCAAAATAATGGAATAATAATTTCTGCTGTAGCGACCCTAGCAACTATTGCTGCTATTCTAATTGACAACAATTAATCATTCAGGAAATTTATCATGCAAAACTCATCCTTTAGCAAAACCGATTTTAGAAATATCATCGATATCTATTTATCAAAATGGAAATATATTATTTCATTCTTATTAATAATACTATTTGGAGCTTTTTTAAATTTACGTTATGCAACATACGAATATGAGACAAATGCGTCCATAAAAATCCAAGAAGATCAAAAATCTAATCAATTATCTGAAATTACAGCGTTTCAAAGCTATGGTCTATTTTCATCAAATTTCAATAAAATCGAAGATGAAGTAAAAATTTTAAAATCCAGAGCCATTATTAGAAAAGTCATAACTGACTTAAAATTAAATTTATCATTGTATGTTGAAGGCAAGATTAAAGACGAAGAAGTCTATTCAAATCCACCAATAAATATTAATTTTTTTGAAAGTGATTCTGTTATCAATGATACAGATACCACACTTTTTGTGAAAATAATTTCAAAAAATAAATTTGAATTATCTGGATATGACATCAATGAATTAATAGAGTTGAACAAAGATGAAGGTGTTTCAAAACACTCATTTGGAGATAAAATTAGAACAGGTTTTGGAGATATAATAATTACTCCAAATTTTGTTACAACTAATGTTCAAGATGAAAAAATTATTAAAATTCAACTAACTCCAGTTGAAAAGTTAATCGAAATATATGCTGAGAAAATTAAAGTCTCAACATCCCTAGAGTCCAATATAATTAATCTTTCCATACAAGACGAATCTCCTGATAAGGCTGAATTAATACTTAACACTATTATTTCTAAATACAATGAAGATGTTGTCAGCGATAAAGAAGAAGTCATTGCTATTACATCAAATTTCATCAGTAATAGATTAAAAGTTGTAGCTCAGGAGTTGGAACAAGTAGATTTAACCGCAGAAAATTTAAAAAAAAATAATCGTTTATCAGATCTCGGTGCACAATCAAGTATTTTTTTACAAAGTGAAAAAGAAAATGAAGCAAAGTTGGTCGCTACAACAAACCAGATAAAACTCATAGATTACATGTCTGATTATCTCGATAAGAATAATGAGAGTACTGATTTATTACCTGCAAATATTGGTATTTCTGACGGAGGAGTTGAACAATTAACAAAAAGTCACAATAATTTGGTGCTTCAGCGTAACAGAATTCTGAAAAGTTCTAGTGAAAAAAATCCAACAATAATCAACCTAAATAATCAAATTCTTGCCTTAAAAAATAATTTAAAATTAAGTTTAAATAATTTTAAGTCCTCAAGTGAAATTACGCTAAGAAGTTTAAACAAGGAAGATATGAGAATAAATTCCCAAATTTTTGCTGCTCCGAAAAAAGAACGACAATTTCGAGATATTACGAGACAACAAGGAATCAAAGAGTCCCTTTACTTATATTTGTTAAAAAAACGAGAAGAAACCGCTATTACTTTGGGAATGTCTTCACCAAATGCAAAAATTGTTGAAAAAGCATATACTTCAAATGACCCTGTCAACCCTAAGAAGACTATTCATTATTTAGCCGCTATTTTATTTGGCCTTTCTATCCCAATACTAGTCATTTACATTATCGATATTTTAGACACTAAAATACACACAAAAAAAGATTTAGAAAAAGTTATAAATGCACCTTTTATCGGTGATATTCCAAAATCAGATACGAAAAAGAAAAATAGGCTTATTTCAAAGGTTGATTATTCCCCCAAAGCAGAAGCGTTTAGAATACTCAGAACTAATATTAGCTATACATTAAAGAACAAAAAAGATAAATTAGCGAATACCATATTTGTAACGTCCACCACAAGCCAAGAAGGAAAATCACATACATCTACCAATTTAGCTAGTTCATTGTCATATTCGAATTTAAAAGTTTTATTAATTGAAACAGATATAAGAGTTCCAAAAGTTGCTGATTATTTAAATCTAAAAAATAGTGATGGCATTACCGATTTTATAATAAATCAAAAACTAAGTCTCAATGATATTATCATAAATGTTCCAAATAATAATTATCTAGACGTCATTTGTGCGGGAACAATTCCCCCTAATCCGTCTGAATTATTGATGAATGATCGTGTTCAATATTTATTTGAAAACGTAAAAAAATCGTACGATTATGTAATCGTTGATACAGCTGCAGTTGGATTAGTAACAGACACATTACTAATTAGTCATATGGCTGATATGTTCATATATGTTGTGAGTGCGAATAATATTGATAAAAGGCAATTACACGTAGCTGTAGATATGTTTAATAAAAATCGCTTACCCAACATGTCTTTATTGTTAAACGGAACTAAAAAGAAAAGTGGCTATGGCTATGGTTATGGTTATGGTTCAAATCCAAAGAAAAAAAAATGGTACAAATTTTCGTAAACTAAATACGACGCCGTTTCTTTTCAGTTTTTAACAAATTGAGTTCTCGATTAGTTTGCCCTGCGACTGAGGTATTTTCTTCTGCGCGACGAATTAAGTAAGGCATCACGTCTTTAACAGGCCCAAAAGGCACGTATTTAGCTACGTTATAGCCCTTATCAGCCAAATTAAAGCTAATATGATCACTCATGCCATAAAGTTGTCCAAACCAGACGCGGTTGTCGTCTTTTTTAATATTCATTGACGCCATAAGTTCCATAGTCAAATAAGAACTTTTCTCATTGTGTGTTCCGACAAACAAAGAAATGTCATTTAAATTTTCAATGATGTAGGATAATGAATCATCAAAATTTGTGTCTGTAACCTCTTTGTTTTTACAAATTGGTGATGCATAACCATGCTTTTCTGCACGTTCTCTTTCCTTTTCCATATAAGCTCCTCTGACGATTTTAAAACCTAATTTAAAACCACTCTTGATGGCTCTCTGGTGAATTTGTTTGAGGTAGTTTAATCGGTCCCACCGATATAGCTGTAATGTGTTATATACAATGGGTCTAAGAGTATTATAACGTTTCATCATAAATTCTACTAATTCATCAGCAGCATCTTGCATCCAGCTTTCTTCCGCATCAATCAATATTTCTACTCCTCTTTCTTTCCCTAATTGACATACTTTATCAAAACGCATGACAATTCTATCCCATTCAGCATTTTCAAGTGCAGTAAGACTATTTCCACTGCCTTTTTTCTCAAACAGTGCCAAACGGCCAAAACCTGTAGGTTTAAAAACTGCTATAGGCATTGCCTCTTGTTGATATGCAAATTCTACAAGCTCACAAGTCTTATTCATTGCTGCATCGAATTCTTTTTCATCCTCTTTTCCTTCAATAGAAAAGTCTAAAACACTAGACACGCCTTTATCAAACATGTTTTCGACCACAGCCATGCAATCATTTTCGCTAACTCCACCACAGAAATGATCAAATACAGTTGACCTAATTAATCCTTCAACTGGCAGATTTGCCTTCAAAGCAAAATTTGTGGCAGCAGTTCCAATACGCACCAAAGGTTGATGAGAAATCATTTTAAATAAAAAGTTTGCTCGTTCTAACTCAGAATCACTTTTCAACTGAAAAGCAATTTGTGTATTATTGAAAATCTTGTCATCCAACATAAAATATATTCGATTTTATACAAATATATTTATTCGGGATATAATTTTTAATAATTTTCTACTTAATTTCACTTCAGATTTTGAGAGTTTTATTTTTATGAAATTAATTGATACTGGTAACTACAACGTATATTTTAACAATGACTGTTCAAACGCCTTGAATACTTTTGTTAAAAAATTTAAATTTTCCAAAATATTCATTTTGGTGGATACTAACACACACAGAGATTGCTTAGCTCTTTTCTTAAGTGATTTTAGTACGACCGCTAACATTGAAATCATTGAAATCGAAAATGGGGAAGAACATAAAACCATTGACACATGTGTTGGAGTTTGGAATGCACTATCCGAATTAGGTGCAGACAGACAGTCCTTGATGATTAATTTAGGAGGAGGAGTTGTGACTGATTTAGGTGGTTTTATTGCTTCAACCTTTCAAAGGGGAATTGAATTTATTAATGTGCCAACATCACTTCTCGCAATGGTAGATGCATCTGTAGGTGGTAAAACTGGTGTTGACTTGGGTAGTTTAAAAAATCAAGTTGGTGTTATAAATACTGGTGCCATGGTGTTAATAGATACTACTTACCTAAAAACTCTGCCCTATAATGAATTAAAGTCAGGATATGTCGAAATGCTGAAGCATGGTCTTATTCAAAATGAGAGCTATTGGAGTACGCTAAAAGATTTTTCAAATTTAAAAAAAGAGAAATTACCACAATTAATTTACGACTCAGTACTAATTAAGCAAAATATTGTTGCTAATGATCCTCATGAAATTGACTTAAGAAAAACACTAAACTTTGGACATACCCTTGGTCATTCTATTGAAAGTTTATTTTTAAAAGATAACACTAAAAGAACACTTTTACACGGAGAAGCCATTGCTGTTGGAATTATTTTAGCCACGTTTATATCACACAAACTATTAAATTTTCCATTAGCAAAATTATCGTCTATTAAATCAACAATGATTGATTTATTTGGGAAAATTGATTTAAAATCAAAGGATTATCAAGAAATCATTAATCTTTTAAAATTTGATAAAAAAAATTCACATGGGAATATCAATTTTGTATTATTACATGATATTGGTGATACCAAAATTAATTGTCATGTAGACGAATTGTTAATCCTAGAGGCTTTTAAATATTATCTTTCTTAATTAATGAAATACACATTAAAAAGTTATTAAAAAAACATACAATTTTTGACCAAAAAATCTAGCGCTTCTAAGTCAAAAAATCGTGTTTTCTTGTAAAGCCATGCATTTGAAGAGGGTTTTATCACAACTCGTTGAAAATAGAATGCATCAATCGTTTTTTATCGTTGATACTCTCTTCTAAAGATATCATGGTCTCGGTTCGGTACACCCCCTGAATATCATCTAATTTAAAGATAATTTCCTTAGCATGAGTTGTATTCTTTGCACGAATTTTACAAAAAATATTGAATTTTCCTGTAGTTATATGAGCTACAGTGACATTTGGAATTTCGTTAATACGTTCTAAAACAAATTGTGTTTGAGATGTATTTTGTAAAAATACACCAACATAAGCAATAAATGAAAATCCTAATTTTTGATAATCTAATGTCAGGGAAGACCCCTTAATAATTCCTGCATCTTCCATTTTTTTAACACGTACATGAACTGTACCTGCAGAAATTAAAAGTTTTTTAGCAATGTCAGTAAAAGGAACTCTGGTGTTGTCAATCAACATATCAAGAATTTGATGATCAATTTCATCTAACTTTATTTTAGTCATAATTGTATTTTTATTAAATAAAAAACAAAAATACTTCAAATTATTTAATAATTATGTATCAAAATTTAATAATTATCGGGTTTTAATGCGAATAATTCATTATTTATTAAAACGAAATCGTTTTCGCTCCCTACTTGCAATTGTTCTTTATACTTTCCTGTCACTGATAGAAAATTTGCATCAATTTCATAATGACCATAAAACCTACTCAAATTTCCGATTGTCTTAATGATTGGAACAAAGTTTATGGTATTATCTATTAAAACTTCCTTGAACTGAATACCAATATCATTTGACTGATTACCTGTTTTTTCTTTTGTGTTTCGAATAATAACATCAAAAAACAACTTTTTATTTAAAGGGATTTTAAAATAATCATCAAAGGAGTGTCCTGAGACAGCCTCTTTGGCGATACAACTCAAACCCTCAAGTATTGCGACGCAGATAAATTTCCTGACGTGCTCTCTTCTGTAATCGCGATGATAATGGCCTGCCTCTATCAATATTGTGGGCGTATTTTTACTTTGAAAGGTATCCCCAACACAATTTAAATTAAAAGCGTCATCATACAAACCCACCTGCAATGGAATTATAGATTGGAGAGATTGATGCATTCGTGCAATGAGCTTCATTGCTGATTTTCTATTGTGTGTGATAGTTTTCTCAAAATTTTGAGATGGTGCCAAAAAACTAATTGTAGCAGGATATTTGGTATTACCCGCACTAAAAATCGTGCGCTGTCCATGTAAGTTAAAGCAAAAGTCAGGTTGTAATAGCTTATAAAGCTGGTCTAAAATTAGACTTTCAGGTTGTGATAAATCTTGAGCATCTCGATTCAAGTCAATATTGTTTGCATTTAAGCGTGTATACAAACTAGCACCATCCGGATTTAAAATAGGTATTACAGTCATGGTACATGACTGTAATATCGATGTTCCAACGTTATTATTTAATTTAAAATAATTGAAAATATCGAATAAAGCCTTGGTAGTCGTGGTTTCGTTACCATGCATTTGCGACCAAATAAGTATTTTTTTTGGCCCACTTCCTAATGTAACTGAAAAAACAGGTCTTTTTTTTACTGAATAACCAACGATAGATACTTTAAAATGTGATTTTAAAGTATCAAGCAGTGGCATAATGTCGTCATTACACACATAGCGATTCTTTAAAGAATCTTCTCTATTCTCATTGAGTAATTTTAATTGTGATATCATATTTATGAATGGTAAAAAACAAAGATAATCAATTGTTAATTTACATATGTAAACAACCAAATGAAGGTAAATTTGTAATTTGTAAACAATAATAAAATTATATCACATAAATAATTATTTTTATACATAATATACTTTAAATTAGTTAATTAACTATTTCTATATAAACTAAATAATCAATTAGAATAATTAAATAATAAGATATTTTTACACATTTAATTAAATATTTAAT
>ENA-ORDA01000090-ORDA01000090.1-marine-metagenome-genome-assembly--contig:-NODE-90-length-88606-cov-5.974246_pt1 | contig 88606 bp, 63 predicted proteins | sample MGYA00237778_ERZ508506 | MGnify/ENA primary metagenome ERZ508506 (study PRJEB26177, sample SAMN06267891) | marine metagenome | isolation source: Monterey Bay, California, USA | place: Pacific...
ATCGTTATAGGCAAAGGCAACCACATAACCATGATCCTCGGCTTTTTGATGGTCAGCAGGAGCAAACCAGGGCTCGCTGTACCAGCAGTGATCAAGATCATCTGACCACGCGCCCAAGCGTTCACCAGTATCGGTGTTGTATTTACAAATACCCCTCCAGCGCAAAATTTTTGGATCGTGGTCTACCAAATAAGCAAACTCACTTTTCCTTCCCGTAAGACGTGAGTCATAGCTGGGAAACTCCACATTAAAATCAGGGTCGAGACACGCTTCACTGCACTCACCGGTTTTCAGATTCATGCGATAGCGCCATAGTCGTGCATCCATAACTAAGCGCGAAATCATTTTTGCGGTACCCACGTCATTGAAGCTGCCATCGGCATTCTTTGCAGGTTGATAGCGACAGGCGACCATGATGACCTCGTCGCCCTCTTCCCAAGCATTAATCACGTGATAAATAAACGCGCCCGAAAACTCGAACCATCGAATAGATGCGGCATCTCCCTTTCGGGGAATGACACCGAGGCGGCTAGCCATCGTGGAATCAAAGACAATTTTATGCCGGCCCGCGGCCCGGGCCTCTTCATCATGAAAAACCGGGTGGTCATGTAAGATTGAATAGTGCTCGGTAATAGCCATATCGTGGGGCAGCCGGTTTCCCGGCAACTCTATAGGCACTCGATGGGTTATCTCACCCTGGGCATCGGCGACGCCGTACCACATGTAAGGCCAGTGATCCCCGTAGTCAAAGTACATGAGCTCTCCGGTAACCTCATCTACCTTACAATGGGCAGACATGCCCGAATCGGGTTTATCTAAGTAGTTATAACGGGGGCCCAGTGTTTCCAGCGTAATAGGGTCAACCGCGTAGGGAACCCCCGCTAAGTACCAAGTTGTTAATGCTGCACCCGCGTGACCAATGACATCGGTATTAGCCGAGTCTTTGATAGGCTGATCTTCCCGCCCCTTGAGTGTCTGGCGAATTCCCCAGTATTCGGCGCCTTGTGTTGCATCTTCATGCTGCCACGCGTCGGTTCTGACCCACTTATTTCTAAGGACTAAACGCCCGTTTTCAAAATGTGCGCTGTGTAGCATGCCGTCGCCATCAAAGGGATGGTATTCACCCTTGGGCTCGAATCGTGGATTGGGGCTGTTGCGCAGATAAACGCCATTTAAATCGGCTGGAATCTCTCCGATAACCGGCAGGTCAGCGTAGGTCTCTTCCTCTGTAAGAGGTGCAAACACGTCGGTGACAAATGGACCGTATTCGTGGCCAAAGGGCGCATCGGGATCTTTAATCGGCTGGTTCATGTAGCCACTCCTTGAAAACCTTTATCAAACATTTTGGGGCCATCGTCAATAAACTTCCCAGCACTTTTCAATCAGCTTACCCCTGATCTACTACAAAGCTGCAAACAGTTGCACAGGAACCACCAATATTAAGGGTGGCAATTTGTTTTGCACCGTCAATCTGAGCATCTCCTGCCCGTTGCGTCACCTGCTTTGTTGCATCTAAAAGCATACGAGCACCGGTCGCACCCACTGGGTGGCCGCAACCGATAAGTCCGCCACTGGCATTAATCGGTAGACGTCCACCCAAACCAATTGAACCATCCTCTACAGCCCTCCACGATTCGCCGGGAGCCGTAATGCCAAAATGATCAATAGCCATATATTCGGTCATAGAAAAGCAGTCGTGGGTCTCTATGCCATCGAGCTGGTGTACCTCGGCGATCCCTGCACGGCGAAAGCTATCCTCGATCGCCTCTCTAACATGAGGAAATACAAAGGTTGAATCCTTGCTGCGCTCGACTTTGTCTCGATAACGGATGCCAGCGTTGCGATGGCCCCAGCCCTTTATCCGCGCGATTGAACCGGTCTGTTTGCGCGTTTTCCGGTAGTGTGCCGCAAATTTCTCAGAGGCCAACACGATGGCACAGGCACCATCGGTTATTTGACCGCAGTGTAAACGCCTAACACCAGGCTCAATCATGGGGTTCAAGGTGTCGTCTTCGCAAAAGCTGTTTTCAGCGAATTTCCACTGACGCGTTTGAGCCAGAGGATTACGTTTGGCATGGCCATAATTGATCTCGGCTATTTGATTGAGAACCTGTCGGTCTAGCCCGTAGCGCTGGTCATACTCATCAGCCAAAAGGCCAAAAACCGCCGGCCACATAAATTTACAGTGAATGTCTTCCCGGTCGCGCCATGCCGCCGAGTTCTGATTTTGGGAGGCTTGGTCACCAGGCAAGTTTTTAAATTCTTCAGCGCCTAGAACGAGAACACAATCGTAACGGCCGGCCTCAATTTCAGCCATGGCAGTGAGCACCGCCAAGGATGACGACGCGCAAGCGCCTTCGTGCCGCATTGCCGGTATGCCCCACAGCTCGGGCACCACCTGAGAGACCATGGCACCTAAATGCCCTTGTTGTCGCTGGGCCTCGGCAAAGGCATTGCCAACGTGAATAGACTCAATGGCCGAGGCCGGAAGGTTACAATCTTCAAGGGCTCCCAAACAGGACTCTCTAATCATGTCTGAGATATCTAAACCTTCCCTGGACCATGCCCGGGAAAAATCTGTCTGGATACCACCAAGAATGTAAACCGACTGTGTCATTAAGTGACGGCTCCAATGCGTTCCATGAAAAGCGGACTATGAATAGCGATCTGCACAAGGGTGAGAAAACGTCCTGAATATACGCTTGCACAATGAGACTGACTAGGGGGCGGCCGATGAAATTGGCGGCCTCGCGGCCAAACGGCATTGCTCGTTATTGGCATAGATCGGTGCCAGCAGGGCTAGCAACTATGCCGCAAAGAATACTCTGCTTTTGAGATTACCGGGGCTTCGAGCTCCCCGATTTCATGGCACAAACCGAACTTCAATATGAATACACGGCGCTGAGCGCCAGCACCGGATCCATCAGCACTACAGACGCTCAACCAATATCGCAGTGCCCGATCCAGCCGCACCACTGGTTGCTACCAGACCCAAGGTCAAATCACGACGATCCATCTCATCCAGCAACATACCCATCATGATAGACCCCGTGGCACCTAGAGGATGGCCCATGGCAATAACCCCTCCGTTCACGTTGAGTTTCTCAATCGGTATGCCCAGGTCAGCCCGCACCTTTAATACGGTGGCCGCAAAGGCCTCGTGAATTTCAAATAAATCGATATCGTCAATCGAGAGCTTTTGGGATTTGAGCAATTTTTCTGTTGCCGCAACACAACCCGTGAGAACTTGAAGTGGGTCGTCACTGGCATTAACCATGGCTCGAATAACGGCGCGGGGTTTAGCGCTTATTTTTTCACCGAGGCTTGCCGCGCCAATTAAAACCAATGCAGCGGCATCTGCCATGGCTGGAGAATTGCCTGCTGTGTGAACGTGGGAAATCGCCTTTAAATGGCCATACTCCGCCAGCTGAAGGGCATCTGCACCCGCTTTACCAACGCCCTCAAAACTCGCAGGGAGCGCTCCCAAAGATTCTAAAGTGATATCGCCCCGTATACATTCATCCTGACGAATGGTCTGCGCTTTCACCGGATTATCAATAGGAATGATAGAAGTAAAAAAACCAGAGTCTCGAGCCAGTGCCGCCCGCTGCTGACTCATCAGGGCCACTTCATCGACATCCTGTCGGGAAGCTCCATACAACGAGGCAATGAGGTCAGCACCGCTGCCCATGAGCAGAATACGCGCCGAAAGCGCCACTTCGGGATCTTTAAAAATGGCGGCCTGATCGCTCATCATTGGAACCCGCGACATCATCTCAATGCCACCCGCAACAGCCACCTCTTCCTGACCGGCGTTCACCTTCAAGGCGGCAATGTTGATGGCATCAAGACCCGAGGAGCAAAATCGGTTGATGGTTAGTCCAGACACATGGCTGGGCCAACCCGCATAAAGCGCCGAGCTCTTGGCGATATTGCCAGCCTGCTCTCCGTATTGCGTGACACAGCCAAGCACTACCTCACCCACCAGCCCTGCATCTAAACCTGTTCGGCTGCATATGGCCCGGTAGAGAGGCGCCAGCAACTGGAAAGGAGATAGATCATGAAGACCACCGCTGGCTTTCGCCTTGCCGCGTGGAGTGCGGATAGCGTCGTATATAAATGCGTGGGTCACAACGGTTACCTCGCTTAATTGGCACTGCCTACAGCTTGCAGCCACTCCATTTCATAATAAAACCTAATAGAAAATGGGTCTACGGCCGACAACGAGAGCTCGCACAACAATTAAAAAAATAATCCTAAAAAACGATAGAAAATTTTGCCCTCGAACCCTTTGCGGGCTGGCAGCAACAGTAGAGCTGCTGTTCCTGCCTAAATCAGAACGCTTAGGATAGCGGGCAACCCCCCTGAGGATCCTGTGCCACTGCCTCCAAATTTGGCAGAGTCTTCGCGACAAAAAGTTACCGATAACCAACGGCTAACGGGGGCCACTGCGCTGCCCAAGGCTGTGCTGCTTCAAGCTCAAAAGCCAACTCGTATAAGCGCCGATCTTGACCTGGAGCCGCCATAAAGTGGCTGCCTACAGGCAGGCCCGTCTCGCCAGATCGAAACAGGGGGACCGACATCGCGGGGGCACCAATGCCATTCGACGCCACTGTGTAGCCCAGCAGTTGACGGTTACGTGCCATGGCTTGAGCGAAGGGAGTGTCGTGAGAAATATACCCTAGGCTCGGTGTTTCAATGGGTAATGTAGGGGTTAACCACACGTCGTAATCATTAAAAAACGACGTGAAATTTTGCGTGAGCTCAGCAAAGTAGGCGAGCCCTCGTTGACGCGCATCGGCCGGCAGACTTGCAGCGTAACGCCCGACGTCAACTGTTGCGCGGGTTAACAAGCCAGCGTCTTCAGCAGGCCGCCCTGTTAGAGATTCTACGTACCGCAGCAACCGAGGCAGGTCGGCTAACATAATGCCCTCCGCAGCTTGAAACAACGCATCGCCGTTTAATGGGTTAGGCAGCTCGATCACGTCATGCCCTAAAGCTTTACACAGCTGCATGGTTTTAATAATGACATTTTGGACGCTGGTTTCAGGTGCCTCCCCAAAAGCATTTTCCATGGAAACCGCAATGCGAAGACGCTTGGACCCCGGACCCTCAATTAAGCCAACGGGGTCATAACCGTTGGGGTGTCCTAGGGCTTCCGTCACGGCTAGCAAGGCCGCGCTGTCTCGTACGGTCCGACTCAAACACTGATGCGTTCTTAAAAAGTAGTGGCTGCCGTCTGCTTCTCCTGACGTTTGTCGATAACGACTGGCCTTCATGCCCAAAACACCGCAACAAGATGCGGGTATACGATTTGAGCCACCGCCATCTGTGCCGTGCGCCAAGGGAACATAACCTGCGGCGACTGCCGCCGCACTACCACCGCTAGACCCCCCTGCGTTGCGGGTTAAATCCCACGGGTTGCGTGTGGGCCCAAAAGCCAAGTTGTCGGTGAGTGCGCCCGAAGCAAATTCCGGCGTGTTCGTCATACCCAAAATATTCAGTCCCGCCTGCTCCATTGCCTTAACGTAGGCAACAGATGCTTGGGGTACCTGAGTCAAATGGAGTAAAGAACCGTTCGTTCGTCGCACACCTCCATAATCGACCAAATCTTTAAGCAAGGTCGGCACGCCGGCAAAAACTGTGCTCGCGTCTATTTTTGGCGCCCGGGCCAGCGCCGCAGAGAAATTGCGCGTCGTTAAGGCATTAATAGCGGGTTCAAGCGCTTCTATGCGCGCGATAGAAGCCTCAACGACCTCCTGCGCCGACAGCTCGCCCTGTCGAATTAGTTGCGCCAGACCCACAGCGTCAAAGTTCAGCAGATCGTCAGCAGGCAGTGGTAAACGCGCCTGCGCACTTGGCAGCCGCGCCATAGCGTGAAGGGCTACAGCACCGGTGAACGAATTGAGCATAAAGCGTCTTCGGGAGCTAGTGACATGAGTATCTGCGTCGCTAGACTTCACGTCAGTAGACGCCACAACACGTAGAAACTGGCTTCGCTATTGGCATCAATCGAGTTACTCGCGCCCGGCTGGTTTTCACTAATTGTTACCCATCAGTATTTTTAGCAAATCTGATTGATAAATCGATTTTTCCGGCACCGGTCTACCGCCACGATGAAGGTCAGCTTTTGCAACCTGACCCAGCTCATCAATAATAAAGGCGTGGGCTCTCGCAAGCTTTTCTATTTGGTCGAAATCAACGCCGCCCGAATCGAAATCGAAGGTTGAATGGTAAAACTTTCCGGTTTGAATCCAACCCGATGAAATCGCATTAAGATCATTATAGGGTGGATGAAATGCAGCCTCGTCAGCCGCAGGATCAATATAAACCAGATCACCCATGGCAATGCCGTAGCGCGAGGCTGCGCGCTTAAACAAATCAATCAGTAACGGACTGCGATTAGTCACCAAGAGCATTAAAGGGTCCGCTATATTGGATTTGGCCACCAACAACCCTTCATCCATCGGTCGATTCATTCCCAGATGCTCTGGGCGCAATACCAGCAATAGGTTCTGCTCCATCAGCTTTTGATATTTTGCGATAAAGGGCAGTGTTCCACCGACACCGGGCACCTCGTGATCGCCTTGAAACAGGAAAATAAGCCCATGCTGCCGCTCAGAAATGGGGATCTGTGCGTAATAACGCGCCAACGCTAAATTTAGCGCTACAGATGCGCCATTATCATGAACGCCATAGAAATATCCGTCGACATGCGTGGGAATTACAATGTAATCACCTGATTGTCCGGGCAACATGGCGTAGGTATTGCCACTCATACGCTGCTCTCCTGACTCCATCTGGCCCTGCACTTCAAGCCGCACCACTACAGGCTGCTCTGGCGTCACACGATCGAGCAGCTTCCGTAAATACAAACCTGCATCGTTGCCAATGGTCGTCCATGGAAGTGCCTCACCAATAGAGTCGCCACCACCGGGCGCACCAACCCGCCCAGCGACCTGCTTGGCGTTCGGCACATCCCACCACACCACCACGCCCGCCGGCATTCCATAATTGCCCGTAGCCAAGCGCGAGTAAGCGGTGCGTGCCGTGTTAAGTAGCGCACTGGGTTCAGTGCGCCCCCGTAGCAAAAGAATTTTCCCAGTTAAATCACGCCCCTGTAGCTCGGCGGCCGTGCCGTCCCCCACGTACACCATTTGGGCCTCTATGCCCCCGATAGGAGTAGTCGCTGAAACAAAAGCCGTGATGGGGTCTTTGAAGGAATAGGTCTGCCCTGCCTCAAAGGTCGGTGCGGAACGCACACTTAATGCGCAGGTCGTGGGACGCCACTGAGGATATTGAGAGGGAAACGGATCGTAATGTACGTCTTCAAGGCCAAAAGATTGCAGCTCACGATAAATCCACTCTAGGGTTTGCCGCTCATAAACCGTACCCTGAATTCGGCCCCAAAGAATTTCGCCCTCGTCCCGGGAGCGCTGGGCAATATCCACTAGCGTCTGACTGTAGTCAGACAGCTCACGCGCTTTAATGCTGGCTCTAGGGTCTTTATCTGCATCAAGATATTGGGGCAACTGCGTCAGGCCAATCGCCGCAGAGTGCTGTTGCCGAGCGGCCTCTATTTTTTCTAGATATTGCTCCGGAGGTAAAAACGCTGCATCGGTGAGCATCTCTACCAGCGCAGCTGGCGTTGTGGCGAGGGCCTGCTTGTTTTCGGGGCTATCCCCTAAAACTGCAGCTGCCACTAGGCTAAAGCTCAGGGCCAACCATCGAGTAGCCCTCATTACTTTTTTCATGAAACCGAACCCCCTGCCGACAGCCGCAGGTACTATCTTACCTCGGTGAGCCTGCTCGAACTCGCTTTTATGACATGGCTTCTCGCCAACCCTATCCAAAGCCACCGCCTTTGAGATTCGAATCAATGTCAAAGCGAACATTGGGCACCCCATAATGAGGTGCATAAACGGCTAACCTCGAGCATGGGCTTAATTATTAATGAGGCGTAAACAACTGTTTACTGCGACTGCGCTAGAAACAGCAAACGGATTATCTGGAGGCCTTGACCGTGCACTAGATAGCGCTAGCGTCATGGGTCTTGCACGACAAATTGGCGCACTTCTAGGCAGCGCTCTCACCGCGAAAAAGTAACGAGCAACGGCTTAGTTGCCACTAATTTTGATAAACCAACTCACCGTCGATGAAGGTCTGCTCAACCTGCACAGTACTAATGCGTTGCGCCGGTATGGCAAACAAGTCTTTAGACAGCACCACTACATCGGCCCGCTTACCAGGAGTGAGGCTGCCGGTCACCGCGTCCTGATGCATCGACCACGCCGCATTAATGGTATAGGCCTTAAGCATGGTATCGAGATCAACCCGCTCAGATCGATTCAACACATCCAACTGGCTGAGCTCCTCGTTACTCAGAGCATCGTTGGCCATCCAGTCTTGTCGCAAAATGGCGACCTCAATGGCATCGAGTGGATTGAGGGAGCTCACGTTCCAATCGCTGCCTCCAACAATCGTGGCACCGGACTCAACAATACTCGCGATCGGATACATGCGATGAACACGATCTACACCCACCACCGGCAAATTCAGATTGATAACCCACTCATCGGGTAGTGCCCAAAGGGCTTGAAAATTGGCGGCTATATTGAGCTCGGCAAAGCGGCCATGGTCATCGGGATGGATTAACTGCATGTGGGAAATTTGGTGGCGCAAATCTTTAGCGCCATGGGTTTTCTGAGCAAGCTCAAAGGCATCCAAAATGGCGCGCACACCTCCGTCGCCCAGCGCGTGGGTGTAAACCTGCACATCGTTTTCGACCAAATCAGAGACAATTTTATTCAGCTCTTCTTGGGGGTACGTCAGCTCTCCAAGATACCCGGGCTTATTGAGGTAAGGCGCAAGCAGCACTGCAGTTTCTCCCTCTAAGACCCCATCAATAAATAGCTTTACCGCCCCTAACTTGAAACGATCCGTACTCAACGCTTTCCGATCTTCTAAATGAGATTCGTAAACAGCTGCCGTATCGGTAGTAAATAGATCACCGTGACCATAAGCCAACGCCCCCCTTACTCGAAGTGTCAGTTGCTCCTCTGCCTCAAGAGCGCGATAAGCAGCCACATCGCTGGCGCTTACCCAAGCGTCAAACGCGCTGGTAATACCGAACTGATTAATGAACTTTATCGCAGCGCGCATCGTCTCAATCCGATCTTGCTCGGTCATGGTCGGCACATGCCGCTCTAACAGAGACATTGCCGACTCGCGAAAAGTACCGCTGGGGGCGCCGGACTCATCTCGTTCAATAATACCTGCCGGTGGGTTTTCGGTTTCAACGGAGATTTGAGCCATCTCCAGCCCTAAAGTATTTGCGGATACCGAATGCCCATCTGACGCCCTGAGGAGCATGGGCACGCGATCAGTAACACTATTTAACCAGCTCAGCTTAGGGCCAGCCTGGCCGAAAAAACCCAAATTGAGGCCCTCAGCAACGAGCCACTGCTGCTGCCGCTTCTCAAGGCATGAGCTAAGAATCGCCTCGACCGCCTGTAGATCGGGAGCCGCAGCAAGATCACAACCCAGCAAACTGCGCCCCCCTAAAAAGGTATGGAGATGAGCATCGTGAAATCCGGGCATCACCATTTTGCCCTCAGTATTGATCACACGGGTAGATGGCTTGCGATAAGCCTCAGCCTCCTCCCTAGAGCCTACAAAAACAATCGTATCGCCCGAAATTACCAGCGCCTCAGCACTTGGCACGCTAGCGTCAGCGGTATAAATATGCCCGCCTACAAGCATCAAATCAGCCGCATCGGTTAGGGCCGTCGTGCCGATAAACAGCGCCCAAGCAAGTAGACCTTTAGCGGTGAACGCCCTCAACCCACGAACCCAGTTTGTTGTTATATGCCATCTCATCGCTCGCATTCCTCATTAGCAACGGTCAATTAGCTCATTACATAAAAATGTACAACCCAACACCACCCTCACTCAGCGTAACCCGATTTACCGCAAATTCATCTGGCGCAAACCTCATCTGCCGCAAAAAAGCAGCGACTGCCGACAGCGCCGCGCCAGAGCAGGCTAGGGTGAAATTTCTACTGCCAGCTGATCTTCCTCTACGGCATCACCTTCGGCAATGTGGGTGGCAGACACCTCACCTGAAATGGGAGCGGGATAAGGGACCTCCATTTTCATCACCTCTAAAATAAATAAGGTATCGCCTTGAGCTACCTGATCACCGGGTTTGACCAGCATCTTCCAAACCGATCCACCCGTTTCTAACTCAACTTTCGTCATAACAACCCCCTCAAAAACAGCTATGGCCTGATCGAAAAGGCCGTTGGACCCAGCAAAGATGGCAGCAATGGCTGCACCCTATCCAGCCAGCGGCACAACTCGGGGCGCGTCTGGCGTGGGTCGATGAGATCGTGAACACCCAAAGCCTCGGCTCTGGGAAAGGGCGATTGCTTGGCCGCCAGTTGCTCCTCCAGTTCGCGGCGCCGCGCATCTGGATCAGGCGCCGCCTCAATCTCTCGCCGAAATGCCACGGCCACGCCCCCCTCCACCGGCAGCGGTCCACTCTCGGCCGAAGGCCAGGCGATGACATAACCATCAGGCCCATAATGCGCTGCCTGCGCGACCCCAAAAGATCGTCGAATCATGACAGAGACCCAGGGCACCGTAGTTAATGCTGCTGTCAGCACGGCCGAGGCGCCATGGCGAATAGTCGCCTCCCGTTCCGCCTGACTGCCAATCATAAATCCGGGTTCGTCAACGAGACTCACTATTGGGAAGCTGAAGGTTTCACAAAGCTCCATAAAGCGACGGGCTTTGTGGGCGCCATCGGCGGTCATAGAGCCGGCTAGGAACTTACCATCGTTTGCCCACACACCCACTGTTTGACCGTTGAGGCGAGCAAGCCCGGTAATTTGCGATCGACCATAACCTCTGCCCATCTCAAAGAAGCTTTCCCGATCAACAACCGATGCAATGATCGAGCGCATGTCAAAAGCTTGTCTGCGATTTCGGGGTACGACTTCTATGAGGTGCTCATCGCAACGGTCAACAGGATCATCACAGTTGATGACCGGTGCCAGCTGATAAATATTGTCGGGCATATACGACAAAAAGCGCCTGATCTCAGCGATGCAGGACGCCTCATCTTCGGCACCGTTATCAACAGTTCCATTCTTGGTGTGTACCTTCCAGCCTCCCAGCTCATCCTTGGTTTTTTGTTCACCCATTGCTCGCGCTACTACGGCAGGCCCAGCAGTCAGTATCTGCGCTGTGCTTTTAGACATGACTGAAAAATGCGACGCCACAAGGCGGCCGGCAGGTAGCCCGGCGACGGCACCCAGAGCAGCGCTAGCCACCGGTACCGTGCCCATCGCTTGGGCTACTGAACGAAAACGTGCCGGCGCATTAACCGGACTGGGCAAACTGGAGCCCTTACCCCCAGTGCCACCAACGCTTCCCCCTGAACCCTCATGCAATCGCACCAGCGGCAGACGATACTGCACCGCCAACTCTTCTGCATAAACGCTTTTTCGTAGCCCGGCTGCAGAGGGTGAGCCTCCTCGCAAGGTGAAATCCTCGCCACCGACAACGATTCTGCGTCCGCCTACTTTGCCGAAACCTAATACAAAATTAGCGGGATCCAACCCTGTGAGCACACCGTTTTCGTCGTATACAGGCGTGCCCGCAGCGGGCCCCATTTCTTCCAAGCTACCCGGATCTATAAGTTTCTCAATTCGCTCACGGATTGTGAGGCGGTTTTGGCTGTGCTGTTTAGCGATCGCCGCTTCCCCACCCTGATTCAGAGCCAGTTCGCGCCGGCGTTCTATTTCATCAGTTTCTCTTTTCCAGGTCATTGCTTAGGTAGAGCCCCGTCATTAAGTCGTCAAAGCTTATATCACTTAGTTGTTTTGTGCTGATTAAGTCAGCGGCTTCTCGAATGTAAATCCCAAGCACACCGATAAAGGCGACAGGGAATTTATGGCGGCCGATGAAACCGTTTTACAAGGATTGCCCTATAGTGGGTAAGCGCTACACTCCATCTTGTCTCAGGCAACAAATCGATCATCCAACTTGAACAACCCGATACAAAAAAAATTGCGACAGCTACCCGCCGTTGGCGACATCCTCGAGTCCATGCCGCGTGAAATCGAACTCTGGGGTCATGCCCAGGTAGCACAGGCTGTGCGCAAGCGGCTATCACAATTGCGCCAGGAAATAAGCCTAGGAGACTCACCGCCGATTGATCTGGAAGAAATAAAGCAGTTTGTTGTCGAAGAGGTGGCCTCCGCCCATGACGCTACACTGGTCTCCGTTTTTAACCTGACCGGCATTGTCTTGCACAGCAATCTAGGCCGAGCGCAACTGTGCGAATCAGCAATTCAGGCGGTCAAAGACGTTGCAAGCAACGCGAGCAATCTTGAGTTTGATTTAGCGAGCGGTAAACGCGGTGATCGAGAAGCCCATGTCGAAGCCATGATCTGCGAGCAAACAGGAGCCGAGGCCGCCACCGCGGTCAATAACAACGCCGCCGCCGTGCTACTCGCCCTCAACACTTTGGCCATGGGCCGTAAAGTCGCCGTGTCACGAGGAGAGCTGGTCGAGATTGGTGGCTCTTTTCGTATCCCCGACATTATGAGCCGCGCGGGCTGCTCACTCACCGAGGTAGGCACCACCAACCGCACCCACCTCAAAGACTATGCCGAGGGTGTGGATACCGATACGGCACTACTCATGAAAGTTCATACCAGTAACTATCGGATTGAGGGCTATACGACCAACCCTACCGAATCCGAGCTGGCAAAGCTGGCCTCAGGCCTTGGCATCCCCTTCATGATCGATTTGGGCAGTGGCAACTTGCTTGATTTCACGGCGATGAATCTACCCAAAGAACCCACCGTTGCCGACGCCATCGGTCATGGCGCCGACCTCGTAACTTTTAGTGGCGACAAATTGCTCGGAGGACCTCAGGCCGGGCTGATCGCCGGCCGGGCAGACCTGATAGCACAGATTAAATCTAACCCCTTAAAGCGAGCCCTCCGTCTGGATAAGATGACTCTGGCCGCACTGGCGGAAACACTAAAGCTGTACAACCACCCGGAAAAGCTGCGCAAAAATTTGCCCACCTTGCGACTCATTACCCGGCCTAAGGCGGTTATTGAGAAACTTGCGACCTCACTGCTGCCCGAATTTGCATCGGCGCTGGGGCCGCAGTATGCCATCAGTGTCGAGGACACACTGAGTCAGATTGGAAGCGGTTCCTTACCTGTCGAAACGCTGCCCAGCTCGGCACTGAGAATCGAGGTCGTTTCTGGCGCCGACAGCGATTTGCGTGCCTTGGGCACAGCATTTCGGCAATTGCCTCAGCCAGTTATCGGTCGCATTCATCAAAGCGCCCTGTGGTTCGATCTGCGCTGTTTAGAAGACGATCAGAAGGCCCCATTAGTGCAACAGCTGGGCGAACTAAACCTTTGATCATTGCAACTGCAGGACATGTCGATCACGGTAAGACCTCGCTCATCCGAGCACTGACCGGGGTAGAGACCGATACCCTTGCGGAGGAAATCGAACGCGGGCTATCAATTAATTTGGGTTACGCCTTCCTTCCTCAAGGGTCCGATGAAACTCTGGGGTTTATCGACGTCCCCGGCCACAGAAAGTTTATCAACACCATGATTTCGGGTATCAGCGGCGTCGATATGGGGCTTCTGGTAGTAGCCGCTGATGATGGGCCTATGCCCCAAACCCTAGAGCATATTGATGTCCTCGAAATTTTGGGTGTAGAAAGCGTATGCGTTGTGATCAATAAGATCGATCGGGTAGAGGCATCTCGAGTTCATGCTGTGTTGGAGCAAGTTCAAGCGCTGATTGAACCACGACGCTGGCCGGAACACCGATCCTTTAACGTCTCTAGCCTGTCCGGCGAGGGTTTGGATTCTCTTAAAAGCCATTTGATTAGCGCTGCAAAAGACCACAAAAAGCAGCGCAGTGCCGGAGACTTTCGTCTCTCTATAGATCGAAGCTTTAACATAAACGGGGTCGGGCTTATCGCCACAGGAACAGCGAGTGCCGGTAAGGTGCACAAGGGCGACCTACTTGACCTGCTACCGGGAGGCCAATCCGTTCGGGTTCGGCACTTAAGAGCCAACGGTAAAGAGGTAGATCATGCACTGGCCGGCCAGCGCGTAGCCTTAGCCTTAGCCGGTAAAATCTCCCTGAAGCAGATAGCGCGCGGCGACTGGCTGGTAGCGCCCAAGTCACTGCCTCCTGCGTCGCGCCTTGACGTAGAGGTAACGTTGCTAACCAGCGCCCCCTTTGCATTGAAGCATATGGCACCGGTTAAACTTTATATTGGCGCCAAACGCCTGGCAGCACGTCTAGCTCACATCGATACGCCCGATGGCCCTTTAAAACCGGGCGAATCCTGTCTTGCACAGCTGATCGTCGAGTGCTCGATTAGTAGCACATGGGGAGAACCTTTCTTAATTCAAGATCATGCAGAAGCTCGAGTTCTTGGCGGTGGCAGGGTACTGGACCCAGAAGGACCAAAATTTGGCAAGTCCCGCAACGATCGCTTGTATTGGCTGCGCGCTTTGCAATTACCTGATGCAACATCTGCACTATCTCGGTTGCTCGAAGCCAAGAAAACGATAAACCTCTCACGATTTTGGGCGATCCGTAACCATCAGTCAGTACCAAAAAATCTATTTCCAAACGATGATATTCGCCAATTTCAACGCGGGGACACCCTGTGGGCTGTTGCAGAAACACAATGGCAATTCGTTATTCAATGGCTGGAGAAATACGTCGGCCACTGGCACCGGGAGCGGCCCAAGTTGCCGGGGGTGAAAATACCATCCCTACAAAAAGAAGCGGCTAAGCGCTTCGACTCAGCGCTGGGACACGCCGCGCTAGATGTTTTAATACGATCGGGCGGCCTAGTATTAAAAGAGGGTTATGTCAGCCGAAAAGGCTTTCAACCGGCTAAATCTCAAGAGGCTCTGCAACATTGGAGGAAGCTCAAAGACCGATTGGAGCAAAGCGGCACAGCCCTGCCACTGCTGGCAGATTTGTTGGCACTCGCGGAAGTACCAGAGCAGTTGTCTAAAGAAGTTCTGCGCCTAGGTATGAGCAGCGGTGAGCTGCATGAACTTAACCGTAACCGTTACGCCCTACCCTCACAGCTTCTGCATTATTACGGAAGTCTGGCACATGCTTGTGACCAGGGAGAGACCCTATCCGTAGCAGTCTTAAAAAAGAAATTTGGGGCGGGCCGTAATCTAACCGTTGAAATCCTTGAGCACTTTGATCGCTTGCACCTGACCCGTAGGGAGGGGAACGTGCGTGTGCTTTTGCCCCGTGCTAATGTGCATCGCGCGCTGGGTATTGAGCCTTAAAAGTACTGGAAGAGCGACGCCCCCGGTGGGGTGCCTGGTCTTCAAAACCAGTGAGGGGCTGAGAAAGCGCCTGGTGGGTTCGACTCCTACCTCTTCCGCCATATTTTAAGAGCTCCTTGCCCTGCGTGCCCACCTTCGAGGGCACAAACCACAAGAGCAGCAACATGCACATAAATCGTGTCGCAAATAAGCATACTTTTGACGGGCAATTCCTAACCACAACCCATGATATCAGCCAAGCTTTCTTCCACTGATGATGGGTACCGCAACGGCGTAATCAGCGTCTTCAAGCAGTCCCAATAAAATTTATTATATTTTTATTAAAAACATTTCTTTAAATTTAATTTTGTGGTAAAGATTTAAACAGCTAGGCGTCGGGAGGCACCTGCGATGTTGAATGCGTATAACGTCTGCGAATTTATTCTGTATTTTTTTGCGGCAGCTGTTTTAATCCACACGTTATCAGTTCTTCAGATGGGCGGCGCCGAAGTTGTTACAGCATCGCCTGACGCCTATCAAATGGCTCAAGACCTGGTGCACTATCGGGCGGCTTTCACAGGCGGGCTAATAGTACTTTACCTATATCTCAGGATTTCATTGCGACCGGTAGCGAAAGTCCTCGCCATCGTTGCAGTGATTTCGTGGATTGCTTTTATCGAAGACTATCTTGCTCTCGACAACATCTTTTATGTCGCCGATTCCATAACCGGGCTAACCATCCAAACGCTGCGCCCACTTTACCTCGTGAGCATCGTGTACATGTCTGTTGAAGCTTTCAGGCGGGAGAGTCGGCATGGCTGAAAATAAATTTGACCAAAAACCGACGCTTTCTAAGGAGGAATTGCAGGCATTACTAGAACCTCAAATCCTTAGCCTGTCTAATTTACAAGAGGCGCTTGGCGGCAAAACTCGGCTGTTTAAATTCTGCCTTATTGTGCTGACGACGCTCACTCTCGGCTATCTTATGATGTACAGCAGCGGCATGCTGGATAAGTTTGTCTCTCACGGCTGGACAAAACACTACGGAGACTACCGAATCCATCAAATCCGCTTTGGGCTAGGATTTTTGATGCTCGTTCTTTTTTACGTATGGGTTTTGTTAAAAAAGCCCCTAGGCACCATTCTCGCCTGTTTTACCGGCGTGCTTTGTTACTTTCTAATTTCAGGTACAGCGAGGCTCTTTGTCGTTTTGGACCCAGCCCAAGACACCTGGTTTATAACGGTTTACTTCTTTCTACAACTCTCTTTTGTTGGGCTTTTGTTGGTCATGATTCGGGAAGAAGGTCGCTCTAGCTGGTAGACCCCGGTGTCTTAACATGAAGATACAGGCACATAAAAAAATGTATAGCTTGAACAGCAAGTAGCCGCCCCTTTCTGCAAAGCCATGCCCTACCTGCAGACAACAAAAACTCAATAAAAATGGAGCACGGCAGAAACCGACGGATCTAGGCTAGTCTCTGCCAACAACAAGCCCCAAGGGACACCCCCAAGAAACCCTGACAGGAAACAATTATGAGAAACATTGCACTTTATTTTTTGCTACTCATTCCGAGCTTTGTCCAAGCAGGCCATCATGAAGAGAGCGGAATCTCGGCTAATATCGCTACGGCTAAGGCCGGGTATGATGCCTTTAATGCTGGAGATATGGAGGCTTGGCGTGCCGTGCAAGCGGATGAAACCGTTTGGACAATTCAAGTTGGCCTACCCTACACCGGCACCTACATAGGACCGGCAGCGGTAGAGGCAGGCGTATTTGGACCTATCGGAAAAATGTGGCCCGATTTCAAAGTTGACCCCATCAAATTTTATGAGTCAGGTGACACCGTCTTCGTGCATGTTCACATGACGGCTGAGGGCCTTGATACCGAATCGATTCATATGATTAAAATCAAAGAGGGCAAATATATCGCCTTTCAACCCTTCGATGATTCCGCTGCTATGTTGCGAGCTGCAAAACGTTAAAAGGTGTTCTCTTTCGCTGTAGGGCGCTGCTACTATCGACGTTTATCCTTTTAATTCGGTGCAACTCGTGATGGTAATGAACTAGCCCATGGAACGCGATAACCTTGGTTTCGATGCCCCTGCACCTATCGGTCACCCGGTACGGGCTAGCATGCCTGAGGGGGCATACTCTGGCCCCGCTATTGGCGAGCACCTCCCTGATTTTGAACTCCCCGACGCATTCGGCAGCACAATACGTTTCCATACAGATCGAGGTAACTCTAGAGCAGCATTGGTTTTTTATCGATCCGCGGTGTGGTGACCTCCCTGCTGGACGCAGCTCGGGGAGCTGCGAGACGCTCACGCTAAGTTTGAAGCCCACGGCATCAAGCTCTACGCTGTGTCGTACGACGACACAAAAGCCCTACGGGAATTTGCAGAAGCACAGCGAATAAACTATCCGCTGTTATCTGATCAAGATTCCGTGGTCATCAAACAATATGGCATCTTAAATACGCTGGTTTCCAAAGACGATGCCTTTATCTACGGCATTCCGTACCCCGGAGTGTTCGTGTGCGATGAGAGCGGCCGCGTTGTTTCGAAATTCTTTCACGACTCCTATAAAAAACGAGAAAGCCCAGAGACACTGATAGATGCAGCCCTGGGACATATACAGATTGAAGACGATCTGCCCCAAACTTCTGGGGGTGAGTCAGGTATTGCGATCACAGCAGCAATACGAGGCGGCGATGGCAGTCTGCGCCAAGGCATCATCCGTCAGCTGATTGTCCGTTTTAGACTAAAAGATGGTCTGCATCTTTACGGAGCGCCAGTTCCTTCAGGTCTTACGGCCACCAAGGTAACAATTCTTGGCCCTAATGGTTTACATACCCTGCCGACCAGATACCCGCCCACAACGCCGCTACATCACAAAACACTGGGCATTGACCTCCATGTTTGGAGTAACGAAGTAGATATCGTAGTGCCATTTTATCCGGCAGAAGATCTGGCAACCGAAGCTGAAGTACCTTTACAGCCGTTTGCCTCGATAGATTTCGAAGTCTGCTATCAAGCTTGCAATGAAGACGCGTGCCTACTTCCTCAAACCCAGCGCTTCTCTATTGAACTACCGCTAGATGTAGTCGATGTGCCTGGCCTTTCGATACATCGGGGGCACGGTCAGCGCGAAAGCGACTATGACAGCACGCCGGCTATGCGCAGGCTCATTTGGCGAAAGATCCGATCGAACCCACTGCGACTGCTTAAGCTAGCTTGGAAAACCAGCCGACTTAAACGTCATGCAAAAAAGCATCAAGACAAAAAAAAGACCTTGGTTGAGTGACCAAGGCCTTGGTTGACTGGCTAGCCGTCGCGACGGCAAACGCAAATCTAAGAATCGAAATTTGCTTGCATGGCAGCTAAGACCACGGACGGGTCGGACCGCCGCTGATAATCCTTCGACAAATCTATCCAAAGTACCCTGCCTTCTCGGTCCACTAAGAGCGTCGCAGGCACGGGTAAGGCCACCGATTCGTGGGTCGGGGGTGCAGAGTGAAAGCCTGTATTTCGTAAGCCAAAGGCATCTGTTACCTGCAACTGGACATCAGATAACATGCGCGCCTGTAATCCGTGAAGATGGCGCTCAGCGGCAATGTCTTCAGGTGAGTCTGTGCTGATCGTGATGACCCTCACATCGCGCTGCTCGAACTCTGCACGCAGTTCCTCGAGTCGACGTAACTCGCCGACACAGTAAGGTCACCAGTGGGCTCTAAAAAATTTAATGAGCACCAAGTGCCCATTGAGGTCCTTTGATTCAAAACGTTCACCTGCGTCATCCAAGGCTGAAAAGCTTGGAATCACATCACCGACAGCAATAGCCTTGTCGGATTCAACGCTTTGAGAACTTACGGCGATGGTAAAACTAAAAAATACGCCAATCAGTATCGCGCCTGCTGGAGGAACGCCACCAATCCAGCCGGTGCCTTTGATATAAGCCAAGACACCCAGGCTAGCCGCCGCAAGAAAAGCCACGACAAACCCCGTTCGATCCTCAGGGAGGTTCACCTGGCGAACAAAGTAGAACCACAGCACTGTAGTGCCAACCGCAAGCGCAAACGCGGCAATGCCAAATTTAGTCCCTACCCTCACTTTGTGTCCTCCGCGCACGGCTGCTCGTGAACCGTACATAAAAATGGACTTCAAGCCAAGGCTGCAAAACAGCCTCGTCAGATCAGCAGACCTGAACACACATCAACAACAAGGCCATGACCATCAATGCAAAGATGGCTTCCTCAAAAGCGAGGTGGTTTCCTGGGGTCGGGCACCTGTATAACGGCTAGTTGCCCGTTAACTCACTCACCGACTCCATGATCTTGTTTAAGGGTGATACCCGATTTTTATACCAAATAGGCGACGACCATACCCGCTCCTGAAGGGTCATCGCCAGGTCTGAACGCGGTTCAACGCCAGCTCTTAAGGCATCCCAGGTTGACCAACGGCAAGTCGGGTTCTCCAGGACCCTTACGTAGTAAAAGGCTTCCTGACCTGGCTCAAAGTCTGGATCCTGCCAGACGGTCTTAAGTTCAGCAGCCCCAACGTTGGGCGTAATTGAGCAGTCTGCAAGGTTTACGCGAGCGCCGTTATCAGGGCAGCGGTGGGTTGTCGGATCAACAGATAATCCGTCACTGCAAGCCACGTCATAAACCTGCTCAGCATGCTCTCCGTCTTTCACGTAACCCTTAATGACCTGCGCGCGCTGCAGTGGAACACCACCAACTGCATCACTGACAGCCCAGACTAAAAACTGCGGCGCACTATCCCCCGAGGCTAAGAGATCAGATCCCATACTGACACCTTGGGCGTAAGCTTTTTTGGCCATTTCAGGATCATCAATAAGAGTCGCGTCAAAATCGTAACCGCCGAAAAAGCGCACCTTCATTCGCGGCCCACTCGTCGCAAACGTTTCCTTCCGACGAAAGGCATCATAAATGGCCTCTCGAGTATTTTCTTCAGCCCACACCCCTGCAACCCCGGAAGCACCCCACGTAGCGAAGGTCGACAAGGTCAAATAATCTTTGCCATCGACGTCAGTCAGTAGGTCTGGAGCGTTGTATTTAATAATCGTGCGCATCAAAAATGAGGCTGGCACAGAACCCCGCATTTCAGGGGTACCGTCTAAAAGGCCTACCTTGGAATAAAAATTGGCTTCGTCATCAGAAATTGCCCCTGTGTGCGTGTCGCTCGCGCCGACAAAACCAAATTTATAGGGGTTCGCCGTGCCCGCATCAGCCATCGCCATGCCACGCAACAAACCATCACGGACATAACTACCGGGGGCAGTACTCGCCAGTGTGGTCGCAACACGAAACGGCATCAGCTCGAAGCTTGCCCATTCATCAGTTTCAGACAACAACGGGTGGGTCTCGGACGTGCCTTTGACTTGGGTAATCTCGACTAAAGGCTCGTTTCGCAGTCGCTGATTGGCATAGTCATCGTCCATGGGGTCGCCCGCCCAATCGGCCAGCGCAAACATCGCACCATTAGATCCATTGGAATTGTGAGGGATCGCTAAACTCTCAACACCCTGCTCACGCAAATCGTCCATCCAGTTCCAAAGCCCTTCAGGGTTTTGGGAGTGAAAGCGAGAAAAGGGGACTTCGGGCAGCCGATCAGTTCCCTGAAAAATAACGTTTCGATGCAAGTTACCCATTTCATCAGTCGATGAGGTGTACTCATAGGCCGCGAAAGTTGTGAACTTGCCTGGTTGGTTGTACTGGTCTGCCGCATTAATACTATCCGCCCACGCCGAGCGCGTGACCGCTTCAACCTCTGCCTCATCAAGGTTACCCGCGACCAATTCGCCCACGACATCAGGTAAAAATGTTGCAAACGCCGTTTGCCGGCCAAAAAAGCTATATGACCCATAATTATCTGGCGCGTTTATGTTGTGGATGGGTTGTGCCGCTTTGGTTTTAGAGAACGCAGTGGTGGTATCAGCCGCTTCCTTTAACAAACCCATAAACATGGCATGATCGGTCACGGCATAAAAATCTAGGGGCTGACGTAACTGCATTTCATAACCCGATGGGTGGGCAAGGGGCTCCCCTTTCGCGTAGCGATACGCGTCATAAGGCGTGGCAACGGTTCCAAAAGCATAAGCATCGAAGGAATAGCCGGTGTGTACATGCAGATCACCGAAATATGCATTGCGCTCTGCGCTGTACTGGCGGCGCTCAACAATCGTGTTATTAACTTCAAGTACCTGATTGGGGATGTTCGCGCGGGCAGACATCGTCTCACTCATATCCGGACCCTGCTCCATACAAGCGGTAAGGCATAGCAGTAACGGTGCTACGGCGCCGATAGATCGAGTGCGGGTTGGGATTAGCTTCATTTAATAGCCCTTCTAATTATTAGAGTTAGCGCATTATCCTATATGGCGGTTTCAAGACTGAATACCACCGTGACCCCAACGAGCCTGCAGTACGGCTCAAGAGAGTCACCAATCAACGTGTTGGATCACGCGTTTTGACCCTCATCATACGTCTAGCTCGTGGCCATGGCATCCTCCTTACCGAGTATTATTTTTTCGGCAGAAAGCTTACAGGTGATAAATCACGACTACCCTTGTCGCTATATTTGGGCCGAAATGGCCGGCGCTCCCACCCTTTGAAAACCGAGCGCCTCTGAGCCGCGAATTCGTCGCTGCATCAAACCTAATGCCTTTCACACTAGTAGTTGCCACTCCAATACAAAGGCTCGCCAGTCGCGCGCTCTCGCTCATTAAGAATGACTAAACCATGCTCTCTTCGGAGCTCATCAATGGGCCTATCTAACCAAGGGTCCGGAAATTGATACGGCCATTTTTTTAACATTGAACGCGACCGTACAAACACCCGCCACTTTAACTTTAAAGTTTTCCAATAAAGCCGTGGCAAACCACGCCAACCAAACTCTTTGATAAGTGCCCGGTAGAGCGCTTTAATTTCAGGAAGCTTTCCATACGCTCGAATGTAAGACAGCCGCCATTGGCAACCAAAAAATAGCCAGCTGTCCAAACCCGCCTCTTGCTCTAGGGACGTATCCATACCAAAAAGCACATGGGTCGCATCGTGCTCTAGCAACAGTCGGGATCCTGCTGCGTCCTGCATAACTTTACGATCGATGGCAGCGAGATAGGCTCGATACTCATCGATCCCCTCTCTAAGAGTCATCGCACAGTGTTGCTGTTGATAATTTAACTCCATGTTGCCAATCCCCGAATCGCGGCTGCGGCCAGTATTATCTTTTCAGTTGACCACCAACAACTGAATCACTGCTGCAGTATCTCCTCAAAAAGTGTCGCGCGTCGAACTTCTACAAACCGCTTTATGGAGGCCCGATTAACGTCGCAAAAAGCGCTTGAGTCGCCATCAATCTCCTCAGGATTATACGTTTGAGAACATTCTGATTGACCTAAAACCGTTTCAGCATCCGCAGCGTCGGTTGTAGTGATCGCAACGTCGAGCCGCTCACGTCGCTCTTGTAACCTCGGCGCCAAAACAGCCCAGTCAAAATGCTGATTGAGTATGTTTTCGATCTGGCTGTATAACTGCTCACGATAATCACTATTGGGACTGCCTTCAGCACCAAAAACGATCTCCCACAAAATAGGGGGATAATTGGGATAAAAAAATCGCCCAGCCCAGTGGGGAGCCATGCCGGTGTCGAAAGCCGTTGTCGATGCGAGGTCAGTAAATGCTTCCACATTGAGGATTTGCTGACAAATGGGCAGAAAGGTATTTACCGCACAATTCGGGCCGGTGACATCGATCATCGTGTAGTCAAAATCCGTCGGAATATAAATCCAGCGACCCGTCGGCTCGTTAAAATACAAATAATAGTTATTGGCGACCCGAACGTAATGGTCAACCGCGCCCAGTACAACCTCCATCGCTTGAGCCTTGATAAAACCAGGTACATCGAACCGTTCGGCCAAGGCCTCAGCCGTAGGCCGAGTTTGCACGAAGCTGGCAAAATCTTGCAGTGCCGCTCTGGCCTCATCGAGGGATTTTTTCTTGGTCTTTAAATCGTAAGTCGGCTTATAGGGGACAAACTGCGAAACGTTGCCGGCGACGCCATCACCATTAATATTGGAGTTTACAAATTCTGGATTTAAGTAATTGCCCTCGCCCAGCCACTCCAGCGCCGACTCCGGGTCAGACTTTTCAACACCAATGACACAGAAATTCTCATTGTAAAACACCGTCGACGCCTCGTAGGGGTCACAATCGCTATCCGACGCATCGGGTTCTGCTAAATTGCCGGGGGCGCCGGTCTTAAACAAATACCCATTTTTATCGAAGTAAAGCTTCAAAAAGGGCTTGTCGATTTGCTCCATCATTGTAAACACGCCCATATTGAACGTTTGGGGCAAGGCGGAGTTGTACAAGGTTTGACCCTCTGTACCGGTGATCACGAGGTTCACCTGAGCGTGTGTGGCCCGGGCCGCCGGCACACCGGCTGCATTCAATAATTCATGTGCGAGTACTTCACGTTGGTAAGTCGGGTCGTCACGATTAAAGCGGAATCTAAGCTTTTCCACATCCATAAACTCTCGACCGTCAGCCTCGGGGTATTCTGCGAGGTCTTGGCCAACAATATCGTAGCAGGGCTCGCCTGAAACGGCGGCGGGGGTGCCATTGGCGTCGATACACGCGTACACACTCTCGTCCTCGTCGAACTCTTCATCAAACTTTATCGAGAAGGCGAAGCGCCGAGGTCGATTGGGTTCGCTCTCCTGATCCACTGGATACTGCCGGCTGGTGTTGCCCTGCATCTTGAAGCCAACTTTTTCAACTTGGGTCTCAGTACCGTCAGCATTCAGATAGGTAAAATCTACTTGGCGATACACCTCGCTATGGGAAAAAGACGTCAAGGGTGACGCACTACCGCTGGCATCGTTGATCGAGTAATTCGCACGGATAGTGTCTAACTCAAAAGCACGCCATTCCTCCAAGGTCATAGTTAAGCGCACTTGGTGTAAACGGTCAGCGGAGAAAAGCTCAGTCGTGGCGTTGCTCGAGCATGAAATGTCAATGTCGGTGACGTCTTGCCCTTCAGTAATGCCCGAGGCACCCTCAATATCGCAGTCTAGGCGCGGCGGCTCACTGACAATGACAACTTCGTAAGGAGCGTCTGCTCGAGTGAAATCGGCAAAGACAAAAGCCCCGTCTTGATCAACCTCCAGCTGTGTGTCTCCCAACGCTAAGACCAGGGGCTCGCCAGAGTCTAACCCCGCCACCGTGCCTCCTACTGAAAGCAAAGCATCAGGGTTGGCCGTTGGATCACCACCACCAGCGCCACCCATCAAACTGACAACCGATAATAATTCAGCAAAAAATTTAGTAAGGCTGGACATGTTCTCAACTCCTACTGCACGCCAAAGAGCCTGCTCAAAACCTTATCAACTCGATCGTTAACTTGCCAGACGACTGGTTTGCAAAAGTACTACGAAGCTTGTCGCCTGTTTAAGCAGAAATCTCGAAAATCAACATCCGCTCTGACCGTAGGTTCTAGAAGTTTGATTCGACGAGACAGCATGCAGCTGAAGGCCCCGCAGCGACCATTATGTTGAAAGGCCATTGCGAGATTGAGACGCTCCTGAATTCCACACCAGAGTCACTGCTCTTGCGAGTTTCAGCGTGCTAGTAAAGTCGCATTGGATATACTCTGCGTAGCAAGCCGAAAGATTGATTACGTTTCAGCCCGCGATGAACAGGTAAGCAGCACACCCAAGCAGCCGATTCCTACTACACTCTTTTTATAGGGGTAGACCTGAGCGCCATCAGGCCCTTTTACGTCGACCGCGCCGGGAGCTTGTCTCTGAATCGGCAGCGTTGGGGTCGGGTAAATTCTTCCAAGCGACACCCAAAGCCAGGTCCATGGCAGCGGCATCAAAGGTCCCTTTAGAGGTACTGTTGAGTGCCTCGACCATAGCGGCAACGTGTTCTGGTGTAGTGCCACAACAACCGCCAATGACAGTGGCACCGGCGTCTCGGGCGAAAACAGCGTACTGCGCCATGAGCTCAGGGCTGCCGTGATAATGAATGGCACCGTCAACATACTCTGGAATCCCGCAGTTACCTTTGGCTGCTACTGGTATCACTGAGTTAGTTGCCAGCATCTCACGGGTGGAGTGCATTAATTCAGCGGGGCCCACGCCACAGTTTGCCCCCATTACACTTAAGCCCAGTTCCTCTGCACACTGTACAAAGTCCGTCGGGGTAATACCCATCATGGAGCGTTTAGCCGTATCAAACGTCATGGTGGCGCAAACGGGTAGCCCGGTCTTTTTACCGGCCTCCGCCGCCGCTGCGACCTCTTCATTAGCCGACATGGTTTCAATCCACAGAACGTCAGCTCCACCCTCCGCCAAGGCCTCCGCTTGCTCGGTGAAACAAGTGACTGCGGCTTCATAAGTTAGAGCTCCCATAGGCTCAAACAGCTCCCCCGTGGGGCCAATAGACCCTGCCACTAACGCCTTTCGACCGGTTTTTTGGGCGTGCGCTTCCACCGCTTGTCGTGCCAAGTTTGCCGCGGCGATATTGAGTTCGCGGACACGGTTTTCGGCTTGGTGCAGTTTCAGGCGCAAGGCATTGCCCCCAAAACTATTTGTAAGAATCAGGTCAGACCCGGCAGATAAAAACTCTCCGTGGAGCCAGAGCACGTCTTCAGGTTTTTCTAAACACCAAAGCTCAGGCGGGTAACCGGCCTCTAGCCCACGCCCAAAGAAATTTGATCCAGTGGCGCCATCAGCGACACACCAACCTTTATCGGCAATCAGTGCTGAGATTGGGTTTTCCATGACGGCCATCCTGTGCATATAAAAGTGAGTGCGCGGGATGATACCTACATATTTACGCCATGCATTGGCAATTTTCCGGCGGCCAACCAACCCGCACTACTGACTGGGACCAGTGGCCCCTGCACTCTGTCCCGCTCGGGCGCGCATCTGCAGCATCTGTTGCATTTGCTGCATCATGCGGTCAATCGTAAAACTGGCGGTTGGCTGACGCGGCGGAAATTCCTGAAAGGTTCTCAGCCACTTACCCACTTCCTGCTGTGTCGGTACAAACAACCACAGCTGGTCTGCAAAAAATCGCGCGTACGCACTCGAATCGATCGACGTTTCATAGGGATCGGTGCGCAGGTTCACAATGCGCGGAAAATTAAGCGACTCACGAGGCCCACCCCAGCCTTCCATTTGGAAAGCGAAATGAATTTTCCAATCGTTCCAACGCATCGCGTTTAAATTTGCATTGTCGTCGAAGTAGAAAACCGTGCTGCGACCACTTGCCCCCTCTCCAGCCAACAGCGCACGCTGATCATAGCCATCTAGGTGCACTTTGAAGGTTTTATCACCCACACGGTGACCTCGCTTAAGCTGCTCCCCGATGTCAGGCTGCCCCGCCGCCGCAAGGAAGGTTGGCAACCAATCCTGGTGCGACACGATGCCATTGATGACTGTGCCGGGCGCCACAACTTCAGGCCAGCGAATCAATGCCGGCACTCGAAACCCACCTTCCCAAGTGGATCCTTTCTCTCCACGGAAGGGCTCTGCGCCACCATCGGGGTAAGTATTTGTCTGCGAGCCATTATCGGTGGAGTAAACGACGATGGTGTTATCGGCGATACCCAAAGATTCCAACCGGTCCAACACGCGCCCTACATGATGGTCATGCTCCTTCATGCCGTCGGCGTACAAACCATAACCTGAACTGCCCTGCCATTTAGGGGCCAATCGGGTCCACACATGCATCCGAGTCGTGTTAAGCCACACAAAAAATGGTTTGTCGCTGGCGTGCGCCTTTTCAATAAAATCCAGTGCCGCATTGGTAAACTCTTCGTCGGCGGTTTCCATACGCTTGCGGGTCAACGGTCCGGTGTCCTCTACCTTGCCATCACTGTAGGAGTGAATCACGCCACGAGGAGCAAACCGCTTATGAAATTCCGGGTCTTTAGGATAAAAGTACGTCTCGGGTTCCTCTTCAGCGTTTAAGTGATAGAGGTTACCGAAAAACTCATCAAACCCGTGGTTGCTTGGTAGAAATTCGTCTTTATCACCCAGATGATTTTTACCAAACTGACCGGTGGCGTAACCCAGTGGTTTTAGCAACTCAGCAATCGTAGGGTCCTCCGGCTGCAGACCAATGTCCGCCCCCGGTAGGCCTACTTTGAGCAGCCCAGTGCGCAATGGATGCTGCCCCGTAATAAAGGCAGAGCGGCCTGCGGTGCAGCTTTGCTCTCCGTAATAGTCGGTGAACATGGCACCTTCTTGGGCAATGCGATCGATGTTAGGGGTTCGGCTGCCCAGCATCCCACGGTGATAGGCGCTGATATTTGACCAACCAATATCATCGCCCCAAATAACAAGAATATTGGGCTTATCGCTGGCTGCGCTGACGGCATTACCCGAAATAGCCAACAGTAATAGGACGAATACTGGCTTGAATATCCTTGTCATCGCGCTTCCCTCAATGTTTTTACGCTTAGCACACTGTCGCTGCACTTATTTTTATCTCACTGGGCTTTTTGAACTCTTAAGATCAACACAGCAGCCCAGAGGGTTATTTATTCTTGTGACAGATCATCCCCTCGCAGCGCTCGATAGTGCAACACCCAATCGGCGTGATCATCTGGTCCGTTAGGACCTATCTTCCCCTTGGCAGATTTGAGCAGTGCCTGAGGATCGTATTCGACACCCGCTTTGAACACTCGATTTACATGGCGCGCAGCTTTGATGTCTTGTAACGGGTTCCCCTGCACCACAATTAGGTCGGCTTGCTTACCGGCTTCGATAGAGCCCAGGCGATCATGAACACCTAGAGCCCGAGCACCGTTTAGAGTTGCGGCCTGTAAAACCACGGCATTAGGGAGGCCGGCATGATGCATGGCCCATAGTTCACGGTGATAGGCGAATCCAGGGAGCAACAAGGTGTAGACCGGTTCATCCGTTCCAACAACCAACAAATCACGTCCACCCGCCTCATAAAGCAACCTCAGCTCCCGTTCACGTTGGGCAAATTCTTTGGCGCCAGACTCAGGAGGCGGATCACCCCGTGCCGTAAGAAGCTCCTGAGTATAGGGTGTGAAGTACTGCGCCTCATTGGTCCACAGCATGTCATCTGGGTGAGCCCGTCGTTCATTAATTCCACCGTACATTTGCAAGTTGGCGTCGTAATACACCTCGTACTCAAGCATCAGATCAATCACCTCGGGCAATTCAGCACTGCGCTCGCCGCCACTACCTAAAGTGAGCTGATGCTCGACGCGATCAAGACCCATTAGAATCGCTGCTTGCAGATCAACGTCGTACTCCACATTGTAATTCGCGAGGTGGGACGCCGTTGTCATCCCGTGTTTGTGCGCTTGATCAATCAGGATGCGCATCTCTTCCGGGGTAGCCTGTTTGATTTTGATACTTGAAACGCCGGCTCGCTGCCAGACATCCACTTCGTTACGGATCTCCGTCTCAGTAATATCGTTAGGCCAACCAATACACTCATCTGCCGCCACTTTGACACTGTACTCGCAGCGAAACGCGCCGAAATACGGACCAGAGGCGAATAAGCGAGGACCAATAGCCTCGCCCGCATCAATACGATCGCGCTGCGCAATGACCCGCTCTGGATAATACTCACCCGCCGACCACGTTGTAGTAACGCCGTTGGCGAGGAATAAAGCGCCGTTGTAGATCACTTCCTCAACGCGGCCCTCATCGATCAGATCGAGATTGTAGTGGGCATGCAGATCAAACATACCCGGCAGAATTGTCTCGGCTTTATCTAGGACGATCAAACGAGTTGTCGCGAGGGGAAAATCGGCGGGATTTACACCAAGCTCGGCAATTCTCCCGGCGCGAATAAGGATACCTGGGTTGGCCTGACGCTGATCGCTAAACCCATCAAACAACCACCCACCTTGAATGATTGTGTCAGGCAAAGGTACCGATGAAGGATGAAGCCATTGCGCCCAAATTTGAGGTGAGACCAGCAAGAAAATCGCTGCCCAAAAGATACGTACTGTGCCCCTCATGATAGACCCCTTTATTGTTATCTCCTCAGCCACTGACGAAAGCACCGAAGCGTAATCAATCTATCGGGGCCCATAAGGTTGCGCTATGTCCGTCTGCCCCGAACCCCATAAAGCGTCGCATACAGCACGGGGATGACCCCCAGCGTGAAAACGGTGGACACCAATAGCCCCCCCATTATTGCTAGCGCCATAGGTTCCCACATCTCTCCGCCTCCCAGATATAGCGGCAATAACCCCAATACCGTTGTCGCGGTGGTGAGTATGATGGGGCGGGATCGTTGAACCGCTGCATTAAGAATGGCGTCTAGGTGCGACGCCCCCGCCGCTAACTCCAAGCCTATGCGCTCCAACAAAACGATGGCATTGTTGATAACAATACCCGCAAGGGAAACCACGCCCAATAGCGTCATGAAACCAAAAAATGACTGCCCCAATAGCAGGCTTGCCACCACACCGATCAACCCCAAAGGTATCGTTGTTAAAATAATGGCCGACTTTCTCAGAGAATTGAACTGTCCTACTAACAATAACAGTATGAGGAATGCGGCAATCGGTAGCTTGGCACCAATAGCTTCATTGGCATCGCCTGAACTCTCACTTTCACCGCCAAGCTCTATGCCTATGCTAGGACCCCAAACCTCTCGCTGCGCTTCCAACCAGGGCCTGATGAGCAGCATTCGATCGGCTGCCGTGACACCAGGCTCTAGCTGAGCGCCAACAGCAACGGTGCGAATACCGTCGCGTCGATAGACTTTGGCAATGTCCCAAACCAGTTTTACATCCGCTACCTGTCGCAGCGGCACCGCCTGCCCGCTAGACTGGTTATACACCGACAGTGAGCTGACTTTATTAATGTCATGTAGCGTCGAGGCTTTTGAGCGTAAAACAACCGGAATAACATCTTCGCCCTCACGGTATTCTGTCAGTTGAATCCCCGTTAACCCCGCCTGCATTGATAAGGCAATATCCTGATTGGTAATACCCACTCGAACGGCACGGGCCTGGTTTATGCGCACCTCAAGTTTTTTCTGGCGCTGCCCCCAGTCATCACCAATATTGCGCAGCCCACCGACCTCTTGATACTGCTTTTTAACGGCATCTACAGCGTTAAATAAGGCCGTTGAATCAGTCCCCGACAACCGGATTTCCACCGGGTTATCGACTGCCGGCCCGTTCTCAATCAGACGTGTTTTGAGCTCAAGGTCGGGATACCGATCCTCGGTAAATTCCTCAAGCTCTCGGCGAATAGTGGCAATCGCACCGGAGGATGAGGTATTCACCACCATCAACGCAAAGCTCGGTGTAGGCGGCACCGGGTTATGTGACAGCACAAAACGCGGGCCACCGCTGCCCACATAAGTCACCCAATCCCGTACCCCTACATCACTATTGAGACTCGCCTTTAATTGCACCAGATATTGCTCTACTTCTGTAACGATTCTCTGGGTTTTATCGATGGACGTGCCGGTTGGCAATTCAAATTCGACGGTAAAATAGCTGCGGTCAGAGGGCGGAAAAAACAACTTAGGTACAAATTCAAAGCCACGCAGTGCTGCGACAAAGACGACTGCTGTCAGCAGCAGCGTAACTGTGCGGTAACGCAGCAGCCCGTTGAGCGCCTGACGATAAAGTCCCTCCACCTTTGATGGTGCAGTCACCACGTCCGTCTTAACTCTAAGAAATAAGACACATAACAAAGGAATAATTGTGAGGGATACCACCCAGGAACTCAGCAGAGTAATGGTTACCACTTTAAATAAAGACGCCGTAAATTCACCGACACTCGACTCAGCGAGATAAATGGGAAGGAATGCCGCTGCGGTGGTTAGCGATGCCGTCAGCAACGGGGTTCTTAACTCTGCAGAGGAACTCAAAGCAGCGTCGAAAGAGGTCTGCCCCTTCTCCATGCGCACCATAATGTTCTCTGACATCACGATGCCATTATCGACCAGCATACCCAGAGCTATGATCAGCGCCGCAAGGGATATTTGATCGAGCCCGATACTTAGAGAAGACATCACAATAATCGACAACAGCATGGTGATCGGAATAAGACTCGACACCACGAGACCGGTTCTTAGCCCCAGAGTTGCCAACATAACCACTGAGACCACACCAATAGCTTGCATCAAGTTAGCGACGAAACCCTTTACTTTGTCCTCCACTTCTTGGGGTGAAAAGTTAACGAGCTTGAATTCAATGCCAATGGGGTAGGTGTCGTAAAAATCAGCTATCGCGCTCTTCACCGCCCGTCCTAGCTCTATGTTGTTACCTCCCTCGCGCATCGCGATCGCAATTCCAATGCCCGGCTCACCATTAATGCTGACCAATTCCTCAGGGGGGTCAACGTAACTTCTGCTTAGGGTTGCTACATCTCTCAACTGAAAGAGCTGATTCGTCTCAGGCAGGCGTAACAAGGTTTCACCAATCTCTTCAATAGACTCAAAATTACCGCTGGGCTCCAAGGAGATGCGCTCATCGCCCAGTTTGAAGCTGCCACCTGAGACCACAATATTTCGCTCTTCCAGGATCTGCGTGAGTAAACCAGGGGACAAACCCAGGTCAGCAAGGCGCGCGTTGTTGTACTCGACAAACACACGCTCTTCTTGAATCCCAAGAATTTCAACTTTGGCAGTATCTTGTATTTGCAGGAAAACGGCTTTTATCTCGTCAGCGATCATATCTAACTCGCTGAAGGTAAAACCCTCTCCAGTAAGTCCAACGACGATGCCGTAAACATCACCAAAGTCATCATTCACCTCGGGAACCGATACACCCTCGGGAAGTTCATTCGCGATGCTATCGATTTTTCGGCGCAAGTTATCCCAGATTGGCCGCATCTCACTGTAGCTCTCACGGATATTCACGCTAACGATGGATACGCCGTTACGGGACTCACTCTGCACAAAGTCGAGCTCGGGCAACTCTTTAACGACTTCCTCTATCGGCGAGGACACTAGGGCCTCTACTCGCTCTGCCGCAGCCCCTGGAAAGTAGGTGACAACTTGTGCGGTTCTTATAATGAAGCCGGGATCGTACGCCCGAGGCATGTTGACGAAAGCCTGCAAGCCGGCCAAAACAATGACCGCCAATACGACCCAAGTAACGCGATTATTTTCAATCGCGAGGCGTGTCAGTGTCACGGCTGAGTCACCTGGCTAATTCTTACGAGCAAACCATCCTGAAGTTTACTCATGCCTGCCGTGATGAGTCGATCGCCGGGCTCCACGCCCGAGAGCACCTCAAGCCCCGAACCCGTTAACTGACCAACCCGCAGACGTCGCTGAGCAACGACAGCCGTGCCATCGCCATTGGACATAGCGACAAAGGCGAAAGGCCCTTTCTGATCGGACAGCACAGCAATGGCCGGCACGAACAAAACTCCCGAAGACGCCATGGCTGTCGGGCTCTCCAAGCGCACGGTCGCTGACATTCCGGGCAGAATATTGAAGTCTTCTGTGTTGGGAAACTCAAAGGTTACTTCAAAAGTATTCGTGCCATCAGAAGCACGAGTCGCCACTTCGTTAAGCACCAAAGGAAAGCGTCGATCGGGAATTGCATCAAAAAAGGCACTCACGATAATGTCTTGATCACGGCGCGCGCCGATCATGACGCTTTCGGGCACATCAACTTTTACGGAAAGCGTCGAGACATCGTGCAAGGTATAGACCAGTTGCTGTGCAACGATCTCCTCGAAGTTTTCAACATAGCGCACGGCAATAAATCCCGCGAAAGGGGCTCGCAGTCTTGTCGCATCAAGATCACGCTCTGCCGACTCAAAACTAGATTTAGCCGTACTGGAGGTCGCTTCGAGCCGCTGGTAATCGGACCGCGAGATACCCCCGCTTTTAATCAAGGTTTCTCCCCTTTGAAAATCGGCAAACGCCTGTTCGTATTCAGCTTTGCGCGCCCGCAGGCGAATTTTCTGATCCTTATCATCGAGCTTAGCAACCAGCTGCCCCACGATGACCTCGTCGCCTTCAAGAGCCAAGAGCTCCAACAGCTCACCTGACACGCGAAAAGCCAAATTAGCGACCTTAGAGGCTTCAACTTTGCCGGGAAATTCCTGCCAAGCACCGGCATGGGATCCGTCTAGAACAATCGTACGCACTAACCTGGGTTTTGACGGCTCAGGCGCCGACTGGTCTGACTGGCCGCAAGATACCAAGGCCAGTGACGCCAGTAGGCCACCCAATATAAATCGCGCCGATACACTTCCCATGGTTTTATTACTCTCAGTTGGTGGTGTGCAGTGTACCTAACTGCTGCGAGTTATTTCGCAAGGTTACCCAGGCACACCAAAGTTTTACAGCGATCAAAGTTCCACCCAAAGGGCCATAGCAACAAGTCTGGGTAAGCGGCAAATGCAACATCTGCAGCAGCATTGGCGGTAAAAATCAGGGCTTATTAAATACCGGCTGGCGCTTTTCCATAAAAGCGGAGACCGCCTCTTGATGGTCGGGGGAAGCGGCGCATCGAACCAGCCGGTCCGCTTCCAAGGCTAGACACTCCTGCAACCCTGCTTGAGATGCGCGATTGATGTTCTCTTTCATATAACCCAAGGCTACTGCGGGGCCGTGGGCAATGTGGCGCGCCAATTCTGCGACGGTCGAGGTCAGGGCGTCATCGGCGACGACCGTATTAAAAATACCTAAATCCAAGGCCTCGTTTGATTGAACTCGACGCCCCGTAAAATACAGCTCTTTGGTTTTCCCGGGACCCACCAAAGCATTGAGCAACCAGCTGCCACCATAATCGCCCGAGAAACCTACATTACGATAAGCCGTGGTTACAAACGCCGATTCACAGGCGATTCGGAGGTCACAGGCCAATGCCAGACAAAAACCCGCCCCCGCAGCAACCCCCGGCAGCGCGGCAATGGTGGGTTTAGCGTGGTTGTGAAGCCGCAGAGTCAGCGTCTCCTGTCGGTGGACAAGCTGGCGAACCTGCGCCTCCTGACTTAAGGCTTTGGATTGATCCGCCGACACGTTATCAGCCAGTCCCGAAATATCACCACCGGCACAAAACGCCGATCCAGAACCGGTAATAACAATACACCCCACATCATCTCTGAGCTCTAGATCCAGCAATATCTGGCGTAGTGCAGGGGTTAATCGATCCGAGAGCGCATTGCGTTTTTCAGGGCGATTCAGGGTCACAGTCGCAACGCGGTCATCTAGGCTCGCGAGTAATTCATCGGTACCGGTATCCAGCATCTCCAAGATGACTTACTCCTGCCTACTCATGAGTCGAAAGCTCCAGCCCATCGAGCTTGCCTTTGCGCCGCCATTTCGCCATCAAGCCAAAAAACTCCATAGGGCCTCCGCCATAAAACGTATTTTGTGGCTGAAACTGCACGTGACCCTCGTTGTTGTAATAGCCGGGGGTACAGGACTTTTGAAAATCTTCGGTTAATCGCGCTTTTTGAATAACGGTTTTTACCCAGTTAGATTCCGCTTTCGCGCTAGCTTCGACCCGAGTCGCACCCCGTTTTTGGAGCTGTTCAATAATATAGGCCGCATGAATACTGTTTTCGTCTAACGCATAGGTGAAGGCTGCAGTAAACCCGGACTGGATCGGTCCAAAGAAAAAACTGTTAGGAAAACCCCGAGCGTGTAAGCCGTGAAATGTTGCCATGCCGTCTTGCCACTTCTCGGTTACCGTCAACCCGTTCACGCCTTCAATTGAGTAGCCAGCGCGTCGAGAATAATCGGTACCCACCTCAAAGCCCGTCGCAAAAATAATGCAATCGACCTCGTATTCCTCACCGTCAAACACCACGCCCGTCTCGGTAAATGTCTCAACGCCACGGCCGTCTGTATCAACAAGGGTGACACTGTCTCGATTAAACGACTGTAGGTATTCATCGTGAAAGCAGGGCCGCTTACAAAACTGTCGATAGTATGGCTTGAGTGATTCCGCTGTTGATTTTTCTAAGACAACTTCGTCGGCTCTAGCGCGAACTTTTTCCATTTTCTCAAAGTCCGCCATCTCCATTTTCTGCATCAAGCCCATGTATTGAATGGCCCTGTCCATCAAATATTGCTTGAGACCGCGCTCACGCCGCTTGCTGGAAAACACACCTTGAACCGCCCACAAGGCAAGCCGGGCTTTACTTGGCATGCTATCGCCTAGACCCCCGAATAAATTTCGGAACGCCTCTGTCCAGCCATCACCGACTAAATCTTCCTTAACCGGCAGACCCGACATAATTGATTCAAAATTAGTTTGTCTTCGCTTTTGCCAGCCAGGCGTCTGTTTCGAAATCCAGTCGGGATTGGTTGGTTGATTGTCACGAACATCAATAGAAGACGGCGTTCGTTGAAACACGTAGAGCGCCTTTGCCGAAGCCGCCAAATGAGGCACACATTGCACTGCAGTCGCCCCAGTTCCAATAACAGCCACCCGTTTGTCTGCAAGTTGGCTCAGGTCGCCAAACGTAGTGCCGCCTGTGTAGGCGTAATCCCAGCGGCTGGTATGAAATGTGTGTCCCTTAAACTGATCAATGCCCTTAATAGCAGGTAGCTTAGGTCTGTTGAGCGGGCCATTAGAGTGAATAACAAAACGGGCCTGAAGCTGGTCGCCGCGATCAGTTACTACCTGCCAGCGCCGACTGGATTCCTGCCAGACCACTTGTCTTACCTGTGTTTGCAGCAGAGCATGTTCATGTAAACGGTAACGCTGTGCCAAAACCTCGCAATACTCTAGGGTTTCCTCTGCATTGGTGTACTTTTGTCGGGGAACAAATCCCGTTTCCTCAAGCAAAGGAAGATAAACATAAGCCTCTATATCGCAAGAAGCTCCGGGGTAACGGTTCCAGTACCAGGTTCCACCGAAACCGCCGCCTTTTTCGATCAGCATAAAATCGGTAATTCCGGCGTCCCGAAGTCGAGCAGCCGCCAGCATACCGCCGAAACCGCCCCCAATAATCACGACCTCAACGTCCCGAACAACTGAATCACGTGTCATTCCGGGGGTAATGTAAGGATCGTCGACGTAGTGAGAAAAGTCGCCGGTAACCTCAACATACTGGTCATTGCCATCAGCTCGAATGCGCTTATCACGCTCAAGACGATACTTCTCTCGCAGTGCTTGGGGGTCGAAATTGAGCGTGCCGCCCTGCTGCGCAGCCGTACTAGTCATTTACTATCATCCGCTTCTTAGTGACAGGTTCCGTCCACGCGTCATCGTCCAAACCCAATACGCTTAAGTAACGGAACCCCGTGGCCGAATTGAATAATCATAACGGCTAAGACATGCAGTGCGGCCAAGGCAACCAACGCATGTGCAAGCCATTCATGGACATTTTGCAACCATTCTTCTCCCCAAAACGCATCGAGATCCTGCATCCATCCGGTAACGGCCAGCAGTAGCACGAGCGCCAGGATTACAACAATCATCCAACTACCAGCGGCACTGTGGTTTTCGTGATCTGTGTACCTGCCAGCGAGGCTTCTTAGGTCTTGCAGCACTAGCCCCGGCGCCAAACTCAAGCGGGCGAAGCTAGCATCACCGCGACTGAAAAAACCTGCCACCACGCGCAACACAACCAATGCACCTAGTACCCAGCCCAACCATTCGTGGAGCTCACCACCCGATTCCAGAAACTCATAATTAACCACGATGCCCAGAGACAACAGCCAGTGGAAACAGCGTATTAAAAAGTGACGCCTCAAATGGGCTAATCCACCTCTTTTTTCACAATGGCGCCATTGGCCATATCGAAATACACCTCAACGCGCTGTTCTTCACCCGATGCTAATGACTCCCAGCCATAAATCTCATAGCAGTTGTCATCAACCTTAAATTTTTTGATGGCGAAACCGTATTCATTAACGATTTTCTTCTGCAAATCCAAAACACTCATCCGTTCCGATTCGGCATACTCTGCACAATCAGCACCTGCAAGCACTGCTTGAGACATCAGCATTAACAAACCTAGAAATACCTGACGCATTAACTTACTCCTTTTTATAAAAACGTGAATAACTGGGAATTGTTGTCGGTCGACAACACACGTAAACGGAACAAAAGACTGCATTACGTTCACATGCTCCTGCAAGACCCTTTTAAAAAGGGGCATTGCGGGTTTTATGACCTACTGATACGACAATAAACAAAAAATCCCGTCGAGCCCATTTTGCTACAGTATTTGCGGATTAGACATCTATTCCAATAATCCGTTCCATCGCAGTCTGCTTTGTAGCGCTGGGGATGAGTGAGCAGCTTGAAACAGCAAAATTCGGCAACAATTAAAATTTTTTGGGGGCTGCAGCAGGCCCATAGAGTTTCACGTAGAAGCCGACCAAATCATCGAAGGGGCACCCAAACTCGTGCCGCGAAGCCGGCGAAACTTTAGATCAGTCTAAGCCAAACCATGGGGCTAACCCACAGCAGCGATATCTGCCTGAAGATCACCCCTCAGCACTTTCCCCATAGGGTTGCGCGGTAATGCAACTAGGTAGCTTATTTTCTCGGGCAGCTTAAATTTTGCTAACCCTTGAGCCTTTAAAAAACCGCAGACCTCCTTCAGGGAAGGGGGATGATCGGCGTCTTTTGGCACCAAACATACACAGACACGCTCACCCAATGCCTGGTCTGCATAGGCACACACTGCAGCTTCACGTACCTGGGGATGACTCTCAATTAAGGTATCAAGCTCTGCGGGAGAAATTTTCATACCACCGCGATTAATGATGTCCTTGCAGCGTCCTACGATGCGGTAATAGTGGGTCGGCGCGGCACTAATTTCCACTAAATCACCACTGCGGAAAAAACCGTCTTCAGTAAAAACATCGGTATCTTCTGTGCCAAAATAACCATCAAATACAGTTGCCCCAGCAAAGCATAGCTCACCAACGGCACCCGGTTCGTCCACCTCTAAGCCTGTGTCCGGATCAATAACCTTGCTTTGAACAGCGTGGTGACAGCGTCCTGGCCACTCGAGCCCAGGCGTACCAAATCGCGGAAAGTACGCAGCGCGCATCTCACTACTTGGCACTGTTTCGGGTGTCGCAAAGAGCGCCAGACCTTCGTTAGAACCATAAAAATTAATCACCGGTTTTTGGTAATCATTTTCGAAGGTGGCAATCATCGCGGGTGACAACGGCGCCGATCCAGAGCCTACTGCTCGCAACGTACTAAAATCAAATTGCTGCCAAAACTCAGGTTGCGCTGCCAGCTGGTTTAACAGCGCGGGAGGTGCAATCGTGAAGTGTATTTTTTCATCCTGCATTTGGGTCAGATATACCGCCGGATCTAAAGGGTGGTGAAGAATAAGACCGCAGCCTAACTCTGCTGCGGCAAACAAAAATCCTCCAATAGCCGCCATATTGACCAGTGGAAAAGGGTTTAAAAGCCGATCTCCCCTTTGGTAGCCCCCCGCCTCTGCCGTTGCCCGCGCGGTGGCCAGCCACATATTGGCTGAACGAGGCACACCTTTGGGCGTACCTGTTGTACCCGATGTCCAGCATACGGTTAACACTCGATTAGCGGGGTCATTCAGACTTCGGCTGTAGGTTGCCAGTGTCCGGGTGCCCTTAAGCGGTACGGAGCTGGCAAGACACTCAAGGTCGTCACCAATGGCCAACACTGGAAGCCGCGGCAGTACATCTCTTGCGGTTTGAATGAGTGACTGACCTTTAAAACTGGGGCAACCAATAAACAGCGTGGTCTCAAGGGTGGTGCTGAGCTGTGTTATTTCATGAGCGCCGTACTGGACCGGTAGAGGTGAAATTATGGCTCCCAACTTACTTGCTGCATAAAAACAGACCACCAGCTCTACAATATTGGGCAGCTGGACCATAATACGGCTACCGGGACCAATACCATGTTCCAGTAACTGAAGGGCCAGTGCCGTACTCGCAATATCAAGATCGGAAAAGCTGAGTCGTGCCGGAGGCATACCCGTCAGCTCCATTTTGTCAGGCTGATCCGCCACCGCCAGAGCATGAGGCTCCTGAGCCACTCGCTCGGCCAGCAAACCATGCAGGCTATCTTGGCCCCAAAACCCACGCTCCGTGAGCGCTCTAATACGTGTATTAGTGCTCGTTTGCATACGCCGCCCCCAAAGCTGATTCAGCTCAACGCGTTGCTTAACTATCTTTATTATCGATTCCTAGACTACAGGGTGTGCCCATTTTTTACACGAGAAACTACACAAAGCCCCACCTAGTTCACGAAGTATGGCGCTATAAAACTGAACTAACGGCAGGAGTAGCTGAAAGATAGGTTGAATCTGTTTAGACTCACCTGCTGTCTTTTTATATATCTGCCGCCGACTGCGGCGGGTTCGTGGTAACTGAATTGGATGACGACGTGAATCAACCGGCCGACATAAAGACACTCCCCCTGCTCAGTGAACAAGAGACCATCGAACGTATCTTCCAGCATATCGATAACCGAACCACCGACCTTGGCGACACCGTGTGGCAAGAGCCCGTGGCGCACTACCACAGCCAAGAACGGTTCGACGCCGAGCTGTTGCTGCTCCGACAATCACCTATTCCTTTTTGCCCCTCTGCCGCGCTGCCTGAAAACGGCAGCTACGTCGCCCGCTCGGCCTCGGGTACGCCATTGCTAGTTGCTCGCGGCAACGACGGTGTGGCTCGAGCATTTATCAACGCCTGTCGCCACCGCGGCATGCAAGTTGCCAGTGGCCAGGGGTGTCAGAAGAACTTTTCCTGCCCTTACCACGCCTGGACCTATGGCCTTGATGGGGCACTGAAAGGCATACCGGGGCAAGCAGCGTTCCCCGGCTTGGATAAGCAGGAACACGGCTTGGTAGAGGTAAGCGCTCGGGAGTTTGGTGGACTTATCTACGTACAACAGATTGGCCAGATAAGCGATGAGGCTCTCAGCGACAAACCTCATTTTTTTACGCCCGATCAAGTTTGCTTTGATGAAAGCGAAGTTGCTGATAACGCCAACTGGAAATTAATCACTGAGACGCTCCTTGAGGGGTACCACATTAAGTCGCTGCACCAAGAGACCTTTTACCCCTTTGGTCTAGATAACATTAATGTCGTTGAGGTTTTCGGAGCTAACGCCCGCGTTGTTTTTCCTTTTAAACGTATTGAAAAGCTACGCGACCTCGCACCTGAGGATCGGAAGCTAGATGGCATGGTCACCTCGGTTTATCACCTGTTCCCTAATGCCAGTGTGTCGCTCCTCTCAAAACACGCTAGCCTCACCATCATGGAGCCGCTCAGTCCCACAAGGACCCGTTTAGTGAGCTATTATGTGATGAACTCCTCAACCGATGATCGTCCGATAACGCTGGAGGCCGCGCAGCGCGACGTCGAGTTTGTCAATAATGCGGGACAGGTTGAGGATCGCGCCGCTGCCTGCGCCATTCAAGAAACTGTGAGCACACCAGCGAATCCTCACCTGACCTTTGGCTATTTTGAAAAAGCCATTGTCAACTTTCACCAACATCTCGCGCAAAAAATATCCTGAACTGAGGCCTAGGGCAAACCGCCATGACTCCATTGGGCGTCGCTTGCCTTCTGGTTTTCTGGGGCTCAGCTATGGTCGTGTGCCGCAACATTTGCGTTGTAAATAGGCGCCAAAAATTACTCGCCAAAACAGCACGACTTGTCGCTATGATGCAGACATAGCAGCCCGAGATTCGCTCATGAAACAGGTATTAAAACTCCTCAGTCTTCTAGTGCTCACCGGAACCACATCAGTGAGCTGGTCTAACGCTTTGTCCTTGGAAGACATCTTGGCAACCACACCCGAGCTCAGGAGTGACCTGCCCTCGCCTACAACAGCGACTGGAGTCGCGGTAGGAGAACGCCACTGGTATCACCATGAAATTGTGGACTACCTCGATACCCTTGCAGCAGCGTCCCCTCGCATGGTGGCACTTGGACCTCATGCCAACAGCTACGGCGGGCGCTCCTTGGTGAGCTACGCCATATCCTCTGAATCTAATATTGCCAAGCTACAAGATATCAAAGCCGCCCGTGCCAAAATCATTGATCCTGCCAGTGGCCTAGAGGCCACCAAGCAACCCGCTGTAATGCATATGATGTACAGCATTCACGGTAACGAGCCCAGCGGTAGTAACGCCTCTCCCCTAGTTGCCTACTACCTCAATGCGTCTTTGGATCCGGCGATTACAGCGCAGCTTGAAGACGTAGTGATTATTTTTAACCCCATGCTCAATCCCGACGGCCTCGACCGCTTCGCACACTGGACCAATAGCCATCGCGGGCAAGTCCCCAGTCCTGACGCCAATGACCGCGAGCACCGGGAGTATGTTCCCAATGGGCGAACCAACTACTACTGGTTTGACCTCAATCGCGACTGGCTGCCCCATCAACACCCCGAAAGTCGCGGCAGACTCGCCTTGTTTCACACCTGGAAGCCCAATGTGCAACTCGATTTTCACGAGCAAGGCAGTAACAGCAATTTCTTTTTCATGCCGGGCAAACCTGAGCGCACCAACCCCCTCACACCGCCCATCAATCAAAAATTGACCGCCAAAATTGGCGAGTACCATGCACGGGCTTTTGATCGAGAGGGTGTTCTTTATTTTAGCGAAGAGGGCTACGACGACTTTTTTATGGGTAAAGGTTCGACCTACCCCGATCTGTTTGGTTGTGTTGGTATTTTATTTGAGCAACCGTCTTCCAGAGGAAGCCAACAAGATGTCATCAGTGGCCGCCTTACCTTTCCAGACACCATTACCAATCAATTTAGAGCCTCTCTATCATCACTTGAGGCAACGGCCGCACTCAAAGATGAGTTGCTGGCCTACCAGCAAACGTTTTATCAGGACAGCGCCAGCCAAGGTGATTCAGGTTATTACCTTGCCGCCGCCAACGGCGACCCAACGCGGCTGCGAGAATTTGTACGGATTCTTGAGGGCCATGGCATCGTCACGGAAGTCCTGAGTCAAGATACTGAAGTCGAGGGCAACACCTATGTAGCCGGGTCGACCATTGCAATTCCCCTCAACCAACTTCAGTCGACCTACTTGAAGACACTTTGGAATCGACAGCTGGAGTTTGAAGAAAACGTTTTCTATGACGTCTCCACCTGGACCCTGCCTTGGGCTTTTAATTTGCAGCACACACGAGAGCCCGTGACCCGAGTGAAAACAACCGCAATTACTCAGGATTTTTTAGCTCTCAGCTCAACCCTTGCAGCATCTAATATTGGCTACCTGATCGACTGGCGCGACAGTGCCTCACCGAGCTTGCTCTACGGACTGCTCGAAGCAGGCGCCAATGTACGGGTAGCCCAGCGACCATTTACCGCTTCAATTATCGAACAAGGGCGTATTGATTTTGGCTATGGCTCACTACTGGTCACCCCCCGCCTCAACGACAGTATTCCAGCGTCGGCATTAGCTCTACTGAAGAATGCCGCAGACAACGGGCTACCGGTTTACCCGGTGGCCAGCAGCCATACCGTTCAGGGTATCGACTTGGGCAGCCGCGATTTCCATGTTCTTCAAATGCCCAAGGTGCTGATCGCGACGGGTGCGGGCACTAGCGCATACGACGTTGGAGAAATCTGGCACCTGTTGGACCGTCGCGTTCAAATGCCGCTAACCATGGTCGATACCCACCAATTGCCTCGCATTAATCTGGCAGACTACACACACGTTATTTTGACCAATCCACTAACCCAATCACCCGATCAACTCACCAATAACCTGAGCACCTTCGTCAATAATGGCGGAGTGTTATGGGCGCAAGGTGCCGCCACCATTGACTGGCTAAGCGATGAAAATCTAACGACCGTAAACTGGCGCACTACCGAGGCCTCGAGCGCTAGTAAAGAAGCCAGCGCAGCCATAGCACAGGGTGATACCGAAGCCTTTGAAGCGCTGCTTCCGCAGCGCCAACCCTATGCAGCAGCGCGGGATGAAGCGGCTTTTAAACTAGTACGCGGGGTCATTTTGGAAGGCCAAATTGATGCCACCCACCCCCTTGGTTATGGCTTCACCGACGAGGTACTGCCCATGTTTCGCCGCAGCGCGAACTTTATGGCCCGATCTGAAAATGCCTATTCAACGCCGGTGTTGTACAGCGCAACTCCCTTACTCTCAGGCTATATGTCAGCTGAGAACCAAGCTCTGGCCTCGGGTTCAGCAAGCCTAATTGTAGATGCTCGAGGCAAAGGCGCTGTGGTGTTGGCTCTCGATGCCGTGACCTTTAGGGCATTTTGGTGGGGCACGCAGAAGCTGTTGCTCAACGCATTGTTCTTTGGAGAGTTATTGGAGGAACCGCGTTAGGGGCTAAGCGCTAAAAATTTAAGGCAGCCAGTATCGTGTAGAAATTCTGTTAACGCAGGATGCTCGCTCACCGAAGCAAACTGACTGCGCAGACGCGTGAAACCCTGAGCCGGATACTTAAAGGTCTTTTGATAATAGCGCTGCCCGGCCATGGTGAGTCCCGTTTGCTTCTCTCCCTTCTCCCAAGCGCGAGCATTGGCCGCCGCCCAAGCCAAGAAGCGGGGCCCCACTTCCTCAGAAAAAATGGGGCGCAGTGTTAGCGTTAGATTCTCCAGCGCCTCAAAGTCACCCAGAAGCTCCGGCGACTCCATGCGCTTGATCCAAGCCACGACCGAGGGTCCTTTATCTTCCAAAATTTTGTGGCAACTCGGATCAGTAAACGCCTGATGCAATTGGCCCCAAAGACCAAAATCTGCCAGAGCGGGCCGCCCTCCAAACAGATAGAAACGCGACTGCAAGTGCAGCTCAAGCAGCTCAACAAGCCGGGCAAAGGAGGACACCAAAATAGGGCGATTGTTATCGGTAGACCCCGCGAAGGCCATGCGAGGCACCATACGCCTCACCATTAAGGGCGCTATTAAAGGCCTCATGAGTCTACCAAGCCAGGGAGCGGTCAAGCCGCCCAGGCTCCCTTCAGCGAGGGTACGGGACCGTCGCTTCTGATCTGCAACATAGCCCCAGCGATAGTGGAACATCAGCTTATTAGCCCACTCGTCGGCGTACTCCTCTAAGAGATCGGACAAAAAGTGCAGCGCCGGATCTTTAGGATGAATCCCGGGTTCCGGATGACGTTCTTCAAGAAGTTCTAAGATGGGAGTTGAGTCTTGCATCGCTGTGCCGTCGGGCAAAAATAACAGCGGTATCAGCGGCACCTTGGCATGTTGTTTAAATAACTTGTTGTGGGCGAAGCGATCCAGCCATTGGTGAGGGACTTGCTTGTATCGTAATGCCGATCGAACCTTGAGGGTATAGCCCGACTCAGAGCGTCCCATGAGGTTGTACTCGTCCGGCGTGGGATATTGTTGGCTCATGGTGGCTCTCCCTGTGTCCGGAGCGCTCATTACATCAAGGGCGCTTCAGGCCTCAAATACCACAGTACGAAATCTAACCACCGCAGCATACACCCATTGCCATGACGCGAAAAAAGCCGGCAAGTTCTCTCCTTACATGAGACCTGAATGATACCTAGGCCGAAACTTCCCCACGGCGATCCAAAAATCTATCCAGCTTTACCAGTAAAGGCGGCAAAAACAGTAGATCTAAAAGTAATGCCACCACAATAATTGGTGTGAGCATCAGGGCAACGTTTTGATAGTAATAGGTGTTGGAGAACACCAATATGAAGGTACCCATGGCCAACGCTGCAGTGGTGATGGTAATCGCCGAGCCGGCTTTATCGAGGGAATAACGTACCGCCTCGTCAGGGTTTTCACCGGCTTTACGGGCCGCCATGTACTTGCTGAGTACGTGCACCGAATCATCGACCACCAAACCAATGCTGATCGAAAATAACATTAAAATGTATGGGCTCAACTGACCCACAAAAAGGCCCCAAACCCCAAAGACAACAGCGGGTGGCAGCAGGTTAGGCGCGATACTGATGAGCCCGTAGCGAACGCTGCGCAACCCCACCAGCATGGTTAACGTAATCAACAAAAAGCTGACCGTGAACCCTTCAAGCAGCTGCCTTGAAATAGTGTCGTTGAGCCGCGCGTACAAAATGGTGTTGCTGCCATGCAAGACCCGATAGTCTGGATTTATATTGGCGGCATGCCAGGCTTCGATCCGTTTATTGAGCTCGAGCAGCTGGACATTGGATAAGTTAGACGTACCTACCACCACGCGCACCGTGGTGTACTCAGGATCGAATATAGGCTCTAAGTGTGGCTCTATCTCCTGCACCAACTGATAACCCACCAGGTAGTCGATCACCTGCAGGTTATCGTCGGGCAATATGTGCCAAGCCTCATCGTTGTCGTTCTCAGCCTCGTTGAGGGTCTTCAGCATTCCCACGTAGCTGTTCACCACACTGACATCGGGCTGCTCTTCTAGCCAATCTGCAAAGCGCTCGACCTCCAACATAAATGCAGGGTCGGCAATGCCATAGTACTGGCCGCTATCGATCGCATAAACCAGCGACTGATCATTGCCGATTTTCTCGGCCAATGCGGTGATCACCCGATGAAAATCAGAGTCCTTATCGATAAATTCAAAGCGATCAAAATCGACTTTATTAAGAGGCAGCATTGCAAGGCAGACGACAATAATGACCGACAGCCCCCAAAACAGTGCGTTACCTCTTTGTGTGACGAGGTCTGACACCCGCCGGATCATGCCGCGCACACCCAGCGGACGGGGAATTCGGCGGGTTGGCACCCACATGATCAGGGCAGGCAATAAGGTTAGGGTGACCAAATAAGCCCAAACAACGCCCATAGCAACGGCGTTGCCAAAACCATAAATGCCCGCGGACGAACAGTAATTGAGACTGAGAAAGCCCATGGCGGTTGTCACGGTTGCTAAGGTGACCGGCTGTAGGTTCAGTCGCAAACTCTGCTCCAGAGCTTCCAGTTTGCTTAGACCCTCATGCAAGCCCTGCAAGTAAATCGAAATAATATGAATGCCATGGGCCATGGCAATGGTCAGAACGACGAGTGGTCCCATATTAGAGATTTGGTTAAAGGCAAAGCCCGACCAACCCACGGTGCCAATGGTGAGCAAAATACCCAGAAAGGAAACCACCAAGGTACACAGGGCATAAACCAATGAGTTGAGGCAAAGCCACAGCAATAAGGTCGTTGCTAAAGCCACCAAAGGTGCCAAATTGTTTCGGTCTTTGATTTGCGCGTTGTAACTGTCGAGTTCAAATAAGTCATTGCCCAAGACATAGATTTCAACCCCTGGGTAATCGCCTCGTAGCCGATCTCGCAGTGCCACCACCGATCGCGCAATTTCAAGGCGCTCGGATAGGCCTTCGCCGCTGGGGCGGTACTTAAAAATAGCCAGTGCCATGTCGCCATCTCGGGCGAGTTGAGTCTTTACCAAGTCTTCATCAGCAAGGGCAATGTCTCGAACCTCAGCGAGGTCGTTATCGCTCAAGCTGTCTACTGGCGGAAGTAAGTACTGACGTCCGTAAATGGTTTCATCGACCGCATTGAGTCGGTAATTAACCATCGAGCCCACCGCCACAGCCGACTGCACCTCACCAAAGCGCGCATGCAGCGCCTCCATGGCGGTCAGTGCCTCGCGGTTAAATATGTCTCCGTCTGGCGCAATGAAGGTAAATAACGCCGATCGACTACGAGGAAAATCGGCCTCGACAGCTTTAACCTCAGCCGCATAGGGGTCGTCCTCTGGCAAAATGGCGTCAGAGCGCGGGTCGATACTCGTTTTCGTGACGCCCCAGCCGACGACAATGCTGACGATTATTGTCAAAACCGCCAGCAGCGTTCGTCGCTCTACCAGCGTGCGTGCTAAATCCATATTCTAAACAGTGCTCCATCCTTGACGGCGGTTTTATAGCATAAAGCACATGGAAACTGAGCCTGATGTCGGTAAAATAATGGCAGCTGCGCTGCTGTAACAGCGCTAAAGATCTGCAGGAGGCAGGCATGAAAGGGTTCATGAGCATTGCGATAGCAATGAGCATTTTAATCGGGCAATTAGCCTACGCTGGCGAGTCGCAACGCATTGGTGACTTTGCGCTGCTTGACCAAACCGGCAAACACCACAAATTGAGCTGGTATGGCGATCAAAAGGCGATTGTCATTTTCGTGCAGGGCAACGGCTGCCCCATTGTTCGCAACAGCGTGCCCCAGCTGCGCGCAATTCGCGATCAGTATGCCGATCAGGGGGTGCAATTTTTTATGCTCAACCCACAACCCCAAGATAATCGCGCCACTGTCGTCGCCGAAGCGGCTGATTTTGGTTACGACTTCCCCATACTCATCGACGAAACGCAGCTTATCGCCGAATCACTGGGTGTCGATCGCACGTCTGAAGTTTTTATTATTAACCCCCAGACTCAGGAAGTGGTGTTTCGCGGGCCGGTCGATGATCGTCTGCACTACGAAACGCAAAAAGCCGAGGCTAACAATGACTACTTACGCGATGCCTTGGACGCACACCTCGCGGGAACCCCCCTGCCTAGTAACGTACCCGAGGCCCCGGGCTGCCTGATTACTTTTGCGGCCAAAGAAGCCCACGAAAAAACACCGCCCACTTACTCGGCGGATATCGCACCAATACTCGAGCAGCACTGTGTGAAATGCCACCACGTGGGAGGCATTGGCCCCTGGGCCATGACCGAGCACGCCATGGTGCAGGGTTGGTCGCGCATGATGAAAGAAGTGCTGCTGACCCGCCGTATGCCCCCCGGCCAGCTCGACCCCCATGTGGGACGCCCGGTGCAAGAGGCTGCCGGGTTATCAGCCGAGCAACTACAAACTCTGGTTCACTGGATTGACGCTGGGGCACCCGGTGATGATCAGCCTGATCCCTTAAAGGCACTGGCATTTAGCGACGCGACATTTTCACTCGGTGAGCCCGATATTGTTCTGACGGTACCTGCTCAGGAAATACCGGCGACCGGGGTTATTGATTACCGCTACGTGCCGGTACCTCTCAATCTTAAGGAGGACATCTGGCTGCGCGCCGTGGAGTACGTACCCGGCGATCGAAAAGTTCTACACCACGTCATCACCTACCTCTCTAGCCCCGCTGATCGCACAGCTGGAGCCGGTAGCGACGATGGCGCATTAGGCGATTCGATTGGCGGCTTTGCCCCCGGTCGCCAACCCGATATTTGGCGAGACGACTCTGGCGCACTGATTCGCGCGGGCTCCAGTTTATTGTTGCAAATGCACTACACCACCACTGGTAAAGCAACCACCGATGAAACTCAAATCGGCATTTATCTTCACGATAAACCACCTAAGTACGTGATGTCTGGAGGCTCTGCAGGCCAGCGTCGATTTCTTATTCCACCTAACGCCAAAGAGCATCCTCTTGAGGGCGTGCAGGAAATTGAACGCGATGCCCTGCTATATAGTCTGATGCCCCACATGCACTACCGTGGCAAGCACATGAAATACATTGCCGAGTACCCCGACGGCACCTCAGAGGTGCTGCTATCCGTGCCCAAGTACGATTTTAACTGGCAGTTTAATTATCAGTTAGAAGAGCCAGTGCTGCTTCCCGCAGGAACACGCCTTATCGCCCGGGGTGCTATGGATAACTCAGACCGCAACCCCTATAACCCCAACCCCAACATGCCCGTGCGGTTTGGCTTACAAACCATGCACGAAATGTTTTTCGGATTTACCACCTACCGCTATTTGGGGGATACGCCCGAGAGCTTGGCAGCTAACCCCAAAGCGGAAGTGAACGGTGGGCAAGCTGGACGATAACACTCACTGCCTAAATGGAATCTCAACCACTGACGGCATTTGATAAGCCCTGCTGCAAAACCGGCAGTCTCGAGTGGGTATGATACGGATAAAATTGAGGCAGTAGCCTTACCGGGACGCTGGCTGTTGAGTAGCGCCAGCCTTGGAATGAATGCGGGAAGATGTAGTAGCGGCGGGATGTTCCAAAATTCTTGCCGAGGTCGACTACCCCGATCTTTTTACTACCAAGCATGCCTGTTTGCCATGTTAGTCCCATCACAACAGACCCTACTTTTCTCATCTGGGAGACCCGTTATGAAGCCACACAAGCTGCCCCCGCTCACCAAAATCACTGCACTTCTAACAGCGTTAGTGCTTTTTTTTGGTGGCACTATCAGCGCTGCGGCAAGCGACAAAAGCGGCTGGTCCAACCAGGCGTTAATCTACATTTTAGCGCCTACCCTAGACGGCACTAGTGGAATTGGCCCCTTCGACACCGAAGTCGATATGGACGCGGCGGATGTATTTGACGCACTCGATGGCGCATTTTTGGGGGCGTATCGAGGTGAGGGCGAGCGTTTTGGCATACAGCTCGATATCGTCAGCATGGATCTGAAAATGGATGGCGAGGGTGACCGTGGAGCTCTGGCAGGCGAGGTAAAGGTCGAGCAAACAACGGTCATTACAACCGCATCTTGGCGCCTCAACAAAGAATTTCGACTCCTAGGAGGCGCCCTCTTTAATGACTTGTCCACCGGCGTTTCTCTAACCGGACCTTCTGGCACACGCCAACAGAGCGCGGGAGACGACTGGGTAGACCCTATCGTTGGAGTCGCTTATGAAACGCCGCTGGGTGCGCACTGGGATTTCTCTGGCTCTGCTTTGGTCGGTGGTTTTGGCGTGGGCTCCGAAAGTGTCGTGGTGCTCACTGGCAGTTTCGCCTATCGATTCAATCATTGGTCAAGCCTAACGCTGGGCTATCGCTACCTCGATTTTGACTACGAAGACGGCGAAGGTGCCGACCGTTTCAAATTCAACATGAAACAATATGGCCCAGCCGTTGGGGTTAGATTCGATTTTTGAGGCGTAATTTTTGAGGCGCTGTGAGGCAGTGGTGTTCCCCAACGACGGTTTAAGGGGCCATGGATTTCATGAGTCAGCGCCATAATTAGTCACTGCAATATGAGCCACTGCAGTGCTTTTTAGTCGCCCAGATCTTCAGACCCGCACCGCGCTACAACCCCATCCGATCAGCGGCTTTATCGCCGGCAATAGGCCCACAGACACAGCTGCTGCAATGCCACTGTCGCCCCCGCCAAAGCTGTAATCTCACTGACATCGTATGGGGGGGCCACCTCGACCACATCCATGCCCACCAAATTTACTCCCCGCAAGTTTTGCAATAACTGCAGGGCTTGATGTGTAGAGAGCCCACCCACAACCGGTGTTCCCGTGCCCGGAGCAAAACTCGGGTCGAGACAATCGATATCGAAGGTGAGGTAACAGGGCCTGTCACCCACAATGCTTTTTACCCGCTGAGCAATAGCAGCCGCACCTTGCTCATGCACCGTAGGGCCATCAAAAATATTAAAGCCCATGGTCGATTCGTTGTAGGTGCGCAGACCTATCTGGGCCGAATGTTCAGGCACCACTAATCCTTGTTTTGTGGCGTGATAAAACATCGTGCCATGATCGATGCGTTCACCATCATCTTCCCAGGTGTCAGAGTGCGCATCGAAGTGAATCAACGCTAAAGGTCCGTACTTTTCAGCGTGAGCTCGCAACAATGGATAGGACACAAAGTGGTCGCCACCCAAAGACAGCAGGGCAGTATCGGTAGCCAGAATAGCTTTAGCCTGCTGATAAATTTGCTCGGGCACTTTCTCGGGAGTACCTGCATCGAAGGGGCAGTCGCCATAGTCAACGATTGCCAGTTCTTCCAACGGTGAAAAATCCCAGCCCTGAACCTGATTTTCCCAGGCCAAACTCGCCGAGGCAGTGCGAATACCTCGCGGGCCCAGTCGCGTGCCCGATCGGTTGGTGGTTGCAAGGTCAAAGGGCACACCGAGTACCGCAACATCGACCCCGGTCAAATCTCGGGTGTAGCGGCGGCGCATAAAGCTGGTAATGCCGCCATAGGTCGACTCGTCCTGAACGCCTTTTAGGCTCTCGCGAGTCATTGCAAAATCGGTTTCTAACGACATTAGGGTCGGGGCCTCCCAACAGCTTTCGAGTTAAGCACGTCACAATGCGCGCGATGCTATCCGAACGTAATATCGCGCTTCTCTACCTCGCTGTCACTAGTAACCCACCTTGGGGCGTCATTTAGTTTTAGCGTTCAGGAAGACACAAAACAGCAGGCGTTATACGTTATCGGTCACGCTTCACTCAACAGGAAACGCTATCGCGAGTGTTGCAGGTATTTTTCAGCACGGCGCGTTGTGTTGCGACAGGGCGTTAATGGGCATTTTCGGCACTTAGGAATGGGATGGGTCCACGCTATTTAGTGAACCGCGCAGCGAGATTATCTATCGAACAGGCTCAGATCCCATCTCTAAATGTAGCGACCCACCTTGCCACGGGTTCGCCCTGGCAACCGCTTCATTGAGTGAAACACCCAATCCGGGTTCGGTAGAAGGGATGACATATCCATTCTGCCACTGCACCGGCTTATCGAGTAACTCGGCCTGAAAGCCTCCCCAGGTTTCAATACCCTCGAGTATTAGGAAGTTCGGCGAACAGGTAGCCAGTTGAATATTGGCCGCCCCTACTATCGGGCCGCAGTACATATGGGGTGCAAGTTGTGCGTAGTGCACCTCGGCTAATGCCGCTATTTTTTTGGCCTCCAAAAGGCCACCAACGCGTCCGAGGTTAAGCTGCAAAATAGAAGCGGCGCCGTCTGCCAAGACTCTGGCAAATTCGTACTTAGTGCAAAGTCGCTCCCCCGTAGCCACGGGAATAGAGGTAGCTTGAGCAACACGAGCCATGGCTGCGGTATTTTCAGGAGGCGTGGGCTCCTCGAACCAAAGGGGGTCGTAGGGCTCAAGTCGCTTAGCGAGACGAATAGCACCAGCCGGAGAGAATTGTCCGTGAGTTCCAAAAAGCAGATCCACTTCGGGACCAACAGCCTCCCGAATACGGCGAGTGAACTTTTCAGAGCGGTCTAGTTCCTGCCCCGTGGGCATGCCTCCGTCAAACACAGTGTAGGGCCCCGCGGGGTCAAATTTAACCGCGGTAAAACCCTGCTTGACGTAGTCTAAAGCCCGCTCTGCGGCCCTGTCAGGATTAACATAAACGTGGTCCGTATCCTCCGGATCTGGATAGACGTCACCTGCCGCAGGATAAATATAGGTGTAGCTACGTAAGCGGTCGTGAACTTTTCCACCCAGCAGCTCATACACCGGTTTGTCACAGGCCTTACCGATAATGTCCCAACACGCCATTTCTAAAGCAGACAGAACGCTAACCAACGATACGTCAGGACGAAGGTTGTAGCCCGCACCGTAGATTCGACGCCAAAGCCTTTCAATATGAAAAGGATCATGGCCAAGGACAAATCGTTCCGCGGTATCTCTGAGCATGACTTCCACGGTTTCGGCACTGAAAGTAGCGCAGTACACTTCACCATAACCGACGATGCCCGTATCGGTTACCAGCTTCACAAAAATAAAGTAACGCCCACCAAACCGCGGTGGTGGATTGGCAACGACGAAAGTTTCGAACTCTTTAATCACCATTAAAAAATGACCACGTTACGTAATGCCTCACCCCGTTTGACCGAAGCAATGGCTTCATTAATGTCCTCTAATGCGTATCGCCCACTGATCATTTGATCGAGCTTGAGCTCACCGCTCTGGTACAAAGCCGCTAACTTAGGAATGTCGCGCTTCACTGATCCTGACCCCATCTTAGATCCCAGTACAGACTGACCGCGCGCTGCCAACTCACCCGGGTCATACTGTGCCATGACACCCGATGCCGGCATTCCAACAATGACTGCGGTACCAGACTTCGCCAAAAAACTGACTGACTGCTCAATAGCCGCCTTCGCACCCACAGTGACAAATACGTAGTCAACGCCGCGACCGCCAGTCAGTGCAATAACCTGATCGATACAGTCTTTTTCAGCGCTATTAACAGCGTGTGTCGCTCCAAACTGCTGGGCAAGCTCCAACTTATCATCAAGTAAATCGAGCGCAATAACCTGTGAAGCACCAGCATGCACCGCACCCTGAATGCTGTTAATCCCCACACCACCACAGCCGATGACAGCCACCGTACTGCCCGCCTTAACCTGCGCAGTATTGACCACGGCACCAAAGCCCGTGAGTACACCACAGGCTAATATTGATGCGACGTCCAATGGAATGTCTTCTGGTACCACACAAACCTGACTTTGCTCCACGACCACCTGCTCTGCAAAAGCACCGCTATTGAGACCTTGGGAGACGACTTGGCCACTGCTATCAGATATTGGACTTTGCTGATCTAGAGGAAAGGCACCGTCGCACTGAGTTTCAATCGACTGATTACAATAGTGACAGTTACCGCAAGAGCGAATAAGTGTCACCACCACAGGATCACCCGGCTTCAAATCTACGACACCCGAACCGATGGACTCCACGACACCTGACGCCTCGTGACCATAAACTGCGGGTAAATCTCCACCCCAACCGCCATCAATTAAAATGACATCACTATGACAAATGGCACAAGCGGTTAGCCGAACCTTGACCTCACCCGTGCTGGGTTCGGCAATGTCTAATTCTTCAATGGTCAGGGGATGTCCAAAGGCCCGGCAAACAGCTGCTTTCATTTTTCGTTTTCCTTGGGCGTTGAATCCAGTAATTTACCAACTGTAACGTGCTGATTTCATAAATAACGATGTCCAGAAGGATAACACCACGATGCGGGTAGGATTTATTGGCTTGGGTAATGTGGGATCAAAGCTAGCGGGCAGCCTGCTCCGCAATGAGATGCCCTTAATCGTTCGAGATCTCGATCAAGCCCTAGCAAAACCATTTCTAGATGGCGGCGCGCAATGGGCCAACACCCCTGCTGAAATGGCAGAGGCCGCTGACGTGATCATTACCTGTTTGCCGAGCCCAAAGGCCTGCGCAGAGGTTATGGAGGCCGAAAACGGCGTCATTGCAGGCCTAGGGCCCGGCAAGATCTGGATAGAAATGAGCACCACCGACCACCGAGAGGTACAACGCTTGGGGCACAAGGTCGCGCAGACTGGCGCGGACCCCGCTGACTGCCCGGTTTCAGGTGGCTGTCATCGCGCTGCAACCGGCAACATCGCTATTTTAGCGGGCTGCGAACGGCCGGTTTTCGAAAACATCTTACCCTTGTTAACCGTGCTGGGGCGGCGGGTTTTACACAGTGGGCCCCTGGGCAGTGCTTCAAAAATAAAGGTAATGACCAACTACTTGGCAACCGCCAATTTGGTAACCCTCTGTGAGGCGCTGGTGACAGCCCAACAGTCTGACCTCGACCTAGCCACCGTTTACGAAGCTATTCGTATTTCGTCGGGTAATTCCTTTGTTCATGAAACAGAAAGTCAGGTCATCCTAAATGGCAGCCGTGACATTAACTTCACCATGGACCTTGTGCTGAAAGATATCGGCTTATTTCAAAGCATGGCCGACCAAGCCGGTGTACCTTTGGAAATCTCTCCCCAGCTGATCAAGATCTTTGAAGACGGACAGGCTCGGTTTGGTGAACGCGAGTGGTCACCCAATATTATTCGGCGCCTTGAAGAAGCCTGTGGTGCGCAGGTGTTAGCAGAGGGCTTTCCCGCACAAATGCATGATAACGAACCCGAGGAGCGGGGTTATGAAGTGGTACCGCCGGGGAAAGTGCAACAACGCCTATGAGCTATGAGTGCGAGCACCTCGCCGCCCATGCGCTATTCCTACCCTATAAGCGCGAGCACGCAAGTCAGCGAGTTTGTTATGGTAGGCCAAACGAGTACGGCACCTCTGACTTAGGATCTATGACCCCATGAGAAATATCTATCACACCTTATTACTAACCGGCGTAGTACTGGTCTCCCCGCTGATTGCCAGCGCTGATAGCGACCAGACCGCGGGAGATTGGTTTAAGAATTCTTACGGTCCCTTGTGGGCAGACACCCCCTACCAAGATATTGAAGCGATTTTGACGCACTACCATAGCGAGATCGTGACCCATGGCTCGGACGGCTCGCTCAGCACCACGCCCAGCCGAGAATGGCTTACAGCCCCCATGGATAGCTGGCGGGAAGAAGGCTGGATTCGTGCCGAATTAACCGACATGACAGCCACTAGTATTAATGCTGCAACCACTGGCGTGATGACCGTTTGGACCGACTACTACGCCGGCGACGTCACCGAAACAAGTTGTGGTTGGTATTTGGTGGATGCCATTAACAATGAATGGAAAATCACCCATTACGCCGACACACCCTGCTCCTAATTCTAACTGCCCAAAGACAGTGAGACCTTTATGATCGAAGTGAGTGCTTGTTAAACATGATGAAAACGAGGACCGGCCAGTGACACGGAAAACCGATAAGCAATTGGGTATGCATCGATCGATTACTCGCAGGGATTTCGTTCAAGGTAGCAGTCTAGCTGTGCTGGGCGCCGTCACCTCGGGCGCTGTCAGCGTCACCGCAACGGGTGCAGAAAACACAGCCTCACCACGCACAATCGATAACTATTACCCGCCGACAAAAACAGGGATGCGCGGCTCTCACAATGGTGCCTATGAAGTAGCCCATGCCCTGGCAAGACAGGGCGCAAGTTTTGATAACCCCGAAGATACCGGTGAGGAATACGACCTTGTGATTGTCGGGGCCGGCATTTCTGGCCTCGCCGCAGCGTATTACTATCGTAAGCGCTTTGGCAACGACACGCGCATTTTGCTGCTTGAAAATCATGATGATTTTGGGGGACACGCCAAGCGTAATGAATTTCATCAGGGCGGCAGCATGGTGCTCTCCCTAGGCGGCACTCACAATCTCGAGTGGTGGCAGTTTAGTGATGCCGTGAAAGACTTTATGGATGAGTTCGGCGTGGACGTAAAAGCCATGCTCAAGAACATGGATTTCGATTACGGGCAGAGCGCACCAAACAGCCCCGCTATGTGGTTTGACGAAGACACCTATGGCGTCAACCGACTCGTGCCACGTCTCGATCTCAACAGGCGGCTAACTGCCGACACGATCGATCTAATCCCAATTTCTGAAGCGGGACGTGAATCGCTGAAAGCTTTCTACGGACGCAACGATGATGTTTTCGCCCACCTCGGCGAATCCGAGGTCGATGAATTGCTTTCCAGTATTAGCTATCCCGATTTTTTGCGGAAATATGGCGGCCTCACTGAAGACGCAGTACAGCTCTTTGACAAAAAAGAGCACGGCGCCTGGGGCATTGAAATGCGCGCACTTTCTGCCAACGATGCACTCTGGGACGACAACCCTGGTCGCCACTTAATGGGTGACGAATGGTCCTATGAAGGCCGTGATTATCCGGCGGCGCTGTGGCCTGATGGCAATGCCAGTTTGGTGCGCCTCATGGTGGCGGGCTTGCTGCCACACGTTGCACCCAACGTCACAGCCGACAACGTCGCCCTCGCCAAATTTAACTATGCCGCACTTGATGAGCCTGAACGTGCCGTGCGTTTGCGTCTCAATGCCACCGTCGTCAACACGATAAATACCGAGACGGGCGCCAGCGTCACTTATGCCGAAGGCGGTCAACTGAAGAGCGTGACAACAAAACATGCAGTCCTCGCGTGTTACCACAGCGTGATTCCCCATCTGTGCCCTTCCTTACCTGAACAACAAAAGGAAGCGCTCAAGTACCAGGTCAAAATCCCCCTCATACTCACCAATGTACTAATTCGCAATACCGATGCGCTTGATAAGCTAGGTGTGGACGGCATCAATTGCCCGGGGCGCTTGCATGCCCGCCTCTTTTTATTCCGCGGCATTAATAACGGTGGCTATGAGCATGCTGCAGACGACTCAGGCCCAGTCTCCCTGGTGTTCTGGGGGTCTATATCGCCCCCCGATGACGCTATTGATCTCAAGAGTCAGTTGCGCGCATCGCGACAAAAATTGCTCGATTTATCCTTTGAGGATTTTGAGCGAGAGGTTCGCACTGTGCTCAATGACCTGTTAGGCCCCGAGGGATTTGACGTCAATGAAGATATCCTGGCCATTACGGTTAACCGCTGGCCCCATGGTTATGCCTATGAGTACATGGATCTTTGGGACCCCGATTGGGCGGAGGGTGAAGCTCCCCACGAAATCGCCCGCCAAACCTTTGGCGCCATTGCCATTGCCAACTCTGACGCGGGGGCTTCGGCCTATACCCATGTCGCGATCGATGAAGCGTATCGTGCTATTGGTGAACTGCCCCACAACAGCGAAACCACATAGCCCGCAACGGCCAGACCTGTTTTTGGCAAGTTTCAGTTGTGACGTTATTATGGAATGGTTAATACCGCCGAGGCACCGCATTACGGCCGTGGTCGGCGAAGGAAAACAAAAGCTTCAGTAGCTAGGCTTGACCTTCTGACGAGCCGTTTTCACCCGTGCCAATAACATCATCAATGCGACGCTCAACAACACTCGCAGGATCTTGGTGAATCACAATATCGGCACCGGGTATGGCTTGGCGCAATGCCGCCTCACGGTTATCAGCAATCTTGTGCGACTCGGATAAATGCATCTCATCATCAAGCTCAAGATGCAACTGAATATATACCGTGCGGCCCGACACCCGCGTCCGTAAATCATGGGCCCCCAACACCTGAGGGTGGTCTGTCGCAATGCGTAAAATATCGTCGCGCTGGTCATCAGGCAGCTCGTGATCCAAGAGATCATTCAACGCCTCTTTGGCGATCTGCCCGGCGCTGTACAAGATGTAAATAGCAACGCCTAGAGCAAACAATGGGTCCATGGCATACCAACCCTGCTGGGATAACAACAGCGCCACAATGATGGCGGCATTGGTAAGCAAGTCAGTTTTGTAGTGCAACGAATCGGCCTTAATAGCCACCGAATTCGTTCGGCGAATTACGTAAGCCTGAATAACCAGTAAAATCAGAGTGGCCACAATCGCAAATGCCATCACCGCCAACCCCACACCCAGCTCATTAATCGGCCTTGGCTGAACCCATCGTTCAATAGATTCAATAATGAGGAACAGACCCGAGCCAGCAATGAACATTGCCTGAGCGAGACCCGCAATTGATTCGGCCTTGCCATGACCGAAGCGGTGCTCGCTGTCAGGGGGGGCCAATGCGTAGCGCACCGCAAACAAGTTGATCACAGAGGCCCCGGCATCAAGCAGCGAATCGACTAATGAAGCCAGAACACTGACAGAGTTGGTGGTGATGTAAGCGGCGAGCTTAACCACAATGAGTACCACCGCCGTGGTGACCGACGCATAAGTGGCGAGCTTAAGCAGTTTCGCAGTGTCGCGTGTGTTGTCAGCTGGGAGTCGGTCGTCCATGGGATCATAATGGCACAGAATGAAATGGCGGTTGCCCAGCCCCTCAAAAACTTTGCTCAGAAAAACACTTCACGTTCAGGGGTGACTCGCAGGTTAGTCAGTCACTTTTCAGTCAAGGGCATATGCTGAACGGGCATTATTGCACCCCGGTGTTCGATAACCCTACCCGCCAGCCTATGACCTTGATGTGCTGCTTCAATAGGATCTAGTCCTCGGATTCGTGCCGCAAGGTACGCCGCGTTGAAGGCGTCCCCCGCGGCAGTGGTATCGACAACAGATGGTTTGAGCCGGGTGGGGACCAATGCTGAAACATCATCCCGTGCGACAAAACAACCTGCAGCACCCAGCTTCACGACGACCTCCCCAACGCCCATCTGCTGAAGCCTTAGCGTCGTTTCTGCTGGTGTTTGATCACCGAAGACCATGGTTTCATCATCGAAAGTGGGTAATGCAATATCGACGTGTTCCAGTGTGTTGTTGAACGCTTCTTGTGTTGAGCGAACGCTTCGCCATCCGGCGGGGCGAAAATTACCGTCAAAGCAAACCTGCACACCCCTTTTACGAAGCTCCGGCAAGAGGATCCAAAGGGTTTCCCGCGCCGGGTCAGACAGTATGGACAGTGTGATGCCCGACAAATAAAAAAAGCTGTCTTTGGGAATTAGGTCGACCAAATTAGCGGTGTAGTCTGAATCATTAAACACTTGACGCGCTGCCGACTCCCCCCGCCAATAGGTGAAAGTTCGCTCCCCTGAGTCATCTAGGTGAATCCAGTAAAGACCGGGCTTTGCCCCAGGAATTCGACGCACCCAACGGGTATCGATACCCTCCTTTCGCCACTGTTGCAGCAGCCAATCACTGCTTGCATCATCACCCAGTGCTGACAGAAAAGTCGTGCTAATGCCCAACCGCGAAAGATAGACCGCCGTATTGAGGGTGTCCCCGCCATAAGCGGTATTTACTGAAGAACCGGGAGTACCACTTAATTCCAGCATGCACTCACCCAGTGCAAATACTTCCCTCAGACCCGACATGCGATCTGCACCCATCGCAACTTTCGAGGTTGGTTAAATACGGGCACATCGTCGCAGAGCACAGCCCCAACCAAGCCACTCGATGTTTTGAAGTTCCAAGCCATACCGTTATTCATAAAGTCCCAAAGCTATCGGCAATGCCTCAGACATTGCTGGCACGTAGGTCACCAGCAGTAAGGCGGCCATCATGGCCAAGTACATGGGAAGCAGCGGACGAATCATGGCTTCAATTTTAGTCTTAGCGACCGCACAGCTTACGAACAGAACGCTTCCCACCGGTGGCGTACACAAGCCAATACTCAGATTGAGCACCATCATAATGCCGAAGTGTAAAGGCGACATGTCTAGCTGCACAGCGACCGGTAGGAAGATAGGCGTGAAAATAAGCACTGCGGGTGTCATATCCATAAAAGCGCCCACCAACAATAAAATGAGGTTGATTAGGAGCAAAATCACGAGAGGGTTATCACTTAAATTGAGCAGTAAATCGGCCACTTGCCCCGGAATTCCCTCGAAGGCAAATAGCCAAGACATCGCCATAGACGTACCTATCAGCAACATCACAATCGCTGTCGTTGATGTAGCTTTAAGAAAAATAGGGGGCAGGTCGGAGAGCGTGGTCTCTCCATAAAATAGCGAGAGCGCCAAGGCGTACAACACGGCAATGGCCCCGGCCTCGGTCGCGGTAAACACCCCAGCCAGAATGCCACCAATAATGATGACCAAGAGCAGCAAGCTGGGAGCCGCCGCTATAAAGCTACGCAAAAGCTCGGCGAACCCGACAAAAGCCGTTCCCGTCAGACCGCGGCGGCGCGCGTACACCGCACAAACCCCCATAAGGGCCAAAGCCACGAGCAGCCCTGGCAAATAACCTGCGACAAAAAGCGCTGCGACAGAAACACCTCCACTGGCGACCGCATAGACAATAAGAATGTTACTGGGCGGAATGAGCAGCCCAGTGGTGGCAGCGGTGGCCGTAAGCGCAGCACTGAACTCCCGGGGGTAATGCTCCTCTTCCATGGCAGGCACCATCACACCACCCACAGAAGACGTTGCCGCCACAGCCGACCCCGAGATTGAACCAAAAAGCGTGCACGACACCACGTTCACAAAGGCAAGGCCACCGGGGAGCATGCCAATAAGACAGCGTGCAAAGTGAACCAGCCTCTGGGCGATACCGCCGCTACTCATCAGCTGCCCCGATAATATAAATAACGGTATCGCCAGAAGCGCGAAGCTGTTGATCCCCCCCGCCATACGTTGGGCTACCGTCGTGAGCGCTGCGATCTCATTAATTGACAGGCAGAGGGCCGCAATCGTTGCTAAGCCAATCGCAAAGGCGACGGGCACACCCATAAACAGCAAAACAAAGAAGACTGATATCAGAATCAGCTCAACCATGATTCACCTCTGAAGCCGGCATATCGCCAGCGGGTGTGTCCTGAAAGACAAACAAAACAATGAGGCAACCGCTGAGGGGGACCGCGGCATACACCAGGGCCATAGGCAAACCCAGTGCCGCCGACACCTGATCGAGCTGCCAAGTAATCGCAACAAGCCGGCTACCACCAACAATCATTACGGCAGTGGCAAATATTGCCACCGCGATGCGGCTGCCTTGCTTGTAAAAGGCCTGCATTTTTGGGGCAGCCCGTGCCGGTAAGATATCGAGTGCCAGATGTTGGCCGTGAGCGACGGCATAAGCCGCCCCCAGTAACCCCACCCAAACCAAGGCAAAGCGCGCTAGCTCTTCAGTCCAGAAAGCCGGCGTGCCCAACAGGTAACGTGACAGCACCTGCCATAGAACGGATACCACCAAGATCAGCATAAGAACGACCAAGGTGCACTCCAGCAATCTGTGAATGCCCTTAATCATGACCCGGCACCGCAGCATCAATACGTGCAATCAGCTGGCCGATGTCAGTGCCTTCATAGGCCTCTTTCATGGCGGCTACTCGCGTGCGAAATAAAGCTTTGTCAGGGCGAATAATGGTGACACCCGCGGCGGCCACATTGGCCAAGGCGGCCTCAGTCATGTCTTGCCAAAGTACACGTTGAAGCGCAACCGAATCGTCCACAGCACGCTGCAACCATTGCTGCTGGATGGTATTGAGCTGGGACCAAACGGACTCGCTGATCAGTAATAGGTCAGGCACGGCAGTGTGCTCATCGAGGGTAAAATAGCGGGCAATTTCGTAATGTTTAGATAAATAGAAGCTGGGAGGGTTGTTCTCCGCACCGTCAACGACCCCTTGCTGCAGGGCGGTGTACAACTCGCCCCAGGCAATCGGTGTGGGTGAACCGCCCAACTGACGCACCATATTGAGTGCCGTCTGACTTTCCTGAACCCGTATCTTCAACCCTGTGAGATCTTCAGGCGTGTACACAGGGCGCTCGGTAGAATAAAAACTGCGGCTGCCGGCATCGTAGTAACCCAGTCCGCGCAACCTTACCGTTTGTGGTGCAGCAAGAAGCTCTTGACCAACAGGCCCATCAAGCACAGCCTGATAATGCGCGGCGTCTTTGAACAGGTAGGGAAGATTGAAGATCTTCATCGTGGGCACAAACCCCTCGAGGGGACTCGCTGACACCTTGGTCATCGCCAAGGCACCCAATTGAAGCAACTCAATCAATTCACGCTCGTGACCCAATTGGCCATTGGGGAAAACTTCTACCGCCATAGTGTTATTGCTGTAGTGCCGCAGGCGCTCGTCAATGTGCAACATCGCCGTGTGAACAGGATGCTCGGTATCGAGGGCATGACCGATGTGCAGCGTTTCTATTGTGTTCTCAGCGCCACAACCCAATAGGGCCAGCAACGGTAGAAAACGCAGCAACTGCCTCATGGTAAAAGCGGTGGCTGATGCAGGCACAGAGCAAAGACCAACGGCCCGCTCAAGGTCGTCCGCCAGTGCCAAGGGCTGTCAGCGCGTGGATTACCCCTCGCAGTTCTGCAAGGCCCTTCATACGTCCTCCATAGGAATATCCCGGCTTAAGCCGAGGATCAGCCTGCTCCGAGGTCAAAGTATGACCATGATCCGGACGCATGGCTATGGCACGCTGGCCGCTGGTATCTGCCGCCTCTACGGCCAATAGGGCGGCAACGAGACCGACAATATCGTTGTCGCCCTCAAGATGCGCAGACTCATAGAAAGAGCCGTCACTCTCGCGTTTTATATTACGTAGGTGAACGAAGTGAATGCGGTCGCCAAACTCTTCTGCCATGGCCACTAAATTGTTATCGCCTCGTGCACCAAAGGAACCTGCGCACAGCGTTAAGCCATTACTGGCACTGGGAACCGCCGCGACTAGCTTTCTGACATCCTCCGCTGTCGACAACACCCGGGGTAAGCCAAAGAGCGAAAACGGGGGGTCGTCGGGATGAATCACCATGTGGATATCGGCGACTTCAGCGGCGGGCATAATGTCTCGCAAAAAAGCGATAAGGTTTTGTCGATAGGCTTCGTTATCAAACTGATTGAAGTGCTCAATCGCCGCTAAAATACCCGCGCGATCATAGCTCCCCTCCCCACCCGGCAGTCCCGCAATAATATTATTTTCCAAGGCCGCAACGGCGCGCTGATCAAGACTTCCAAAACGCTCCCTCGCGCCCTCGACCACCGATTTATCGTAGCTATTTGAGGCTCCCGAGCGCTGCAGCACAAAAATATCGTAGACGGCGAAGTCAACAATATCGAAGCGCAAGGCCTGACTGTTATCGGGTAGCAGGTATTCCAGGTTGGTGCGCGTCCAGTCGACAACCGGCATAAAGTTGTAGCAGACGGTCTGAATCCCAGCGGCACCGAGGTTAATCAGGGTCTTCTGATAATTGCTAATCAGGTACTGATAGTGTCCCGATCGCGTCTTGATATCATTGTGCAGCGGAACCGACTCAACCACCGACCAAACCAGACCGGCCGACTCGATCAATTGTTTGTGTGTTTCAATATCGACGAGAGGCCAGACCTCACCCGTAGGGATATGTGACAGGGAACTGACAACACCGGTTGCACCGGCCTGTCGAATTTGCTCCAAAGAAATGGGGTCGTCGGGACCGAACCAGCGCCAGGTCTCCAACATCAGACGTGTCCGCCGTTCATCCTACAGCCCTAGCCAAGTGACTGTGAGCGGGTTTATTTAACCGGTAAGCCTCCGTGGCCAATTCGGTCGTCAGCAAATGGATGAGTGATCGTGCTTCACGCTCTGTGATTCTGCCTTCCAAAACCCACTCCGCAAGAAATCGAGCGTCTATACGTCGCGCCATGTCATGCCGCGCTGGGATCGAGAAAAAAGCCCGGGTGTCGTCGTTGAACCCCGCCGTGTTGTAGAACCCGGCGGTCTCAGTCGTGCTGCGGCGAAAGCGCAACATACCCTCAGGGCTGTCATGGAACCACCAGGGCGGTCCTAAACGCAGCGCCGGGTAATGTCCTGCAAGCGGCGCCAGCTCTCTGGCGTAAGTTGACTCGTCCAACGTAAACACAATGAGCTCAAGATCTGGTTCGTTACCCACTGCATTTAGAAGCGGCTGCAGTGCGTGGCAGTAGTCGACCCGCTGAGGAATATCCCCGCCTTTATCTGCACCGTAGGCTTCATAAAAGCCACGATTGTGGTTTCGTAACGCCCCGGGATGTATTTGCATAACAAGCCCATCGTCAAGACTCATGAACGCCATTTCAATCAGCATGTGCCCGCGAAACTGCGCCTTCTCTGCCTCACTTGCCGTGCCCTTTCGACATTTATCGAATAGTTGGCTGGCCACTTGTGCCGTGAGCTGTGTCGTTACGGGTGACGCTGGGCCATGATCAGAAGCCGTTGCACCCAACGCTTTGAAATCGCTGCGGCGACGCCGCAATGCCTGTAGATAATCGTTATACGTAGCGACGCCCTCCCCGGTGAGCACACCCAATTGCTCGACGTTGTCGCTAAAACCAGCGGCGTAGGGGTCGAGGACATCATCGGGACGAAACGTGGTGGTTATGCGCCCAGACAGACCTTCCTTAGTGAGTTGTTCGTGGTGATGAAGAGAATCCAATGCGTGTTCAGTCGTAGCGATAAACTGAATATTAAAGCGATCGAGCAAAGCCCTTGGCTTAAAACTACTCTGAGCAAGCAGGGAACTGATATGGTCAAAATATTGATCAGCGGTGCTTTCATTGAGGGCATAGTCAAGGCCAAAAACCTGTTGGAAGGTTGAGTCCAGCCACAGCTTAGAGGGTGTACCCTGAAACAAATAGTAATGCTTAGCAAAGCAGCGCCACCCCTCCCGAGGCGTAACCGCTGGCGCAGCGCCCTTCGCTACCAACCCTACCGACTGTAGATCGACACCTCGGCTATACAGCATGCGCAGTAAATAATGATCAGGCAGAACTAGTAGGGAAAGCGGGTCGCTAAAATGCGCATTTTCTGCAAACCACGCCGGATCGGTATGCCCATGGGGTGAAATAATGGGGCTATCAGCAACCTGTGCGTGGAGTGACCGAGCAAGATCCCGAGCCCGTGGCTCTATGGGAAACAGGCGGTCACTGTCGACGGCTATTGGGGCGTGTTCAGACATCGCTCAATCTGCGCTCAGTGCGTATTGGCCCACGGGCCGTTATAGAAATCGCGCAATACGTAAAAAGCTTGCTTACGTCGCCCGTTTTGATCGATCAATCCTTTTCGATTTCGGAAGTCTTGAATCCCCGGCAGGGTGCGCAACATGGCACGGAAATCTTTGAGAATCCAGGGCGTCATACCCTGAACCTGCGGGCTATGACTGAGCATGGCAATCTGGGCACGATAAACAGCGGCCTGATAATCTTCCGTCCAAACACCCTCACCGCGTTTTCCCGCCTTGGCACCGGCACCGAACTCGGAAATGAACATGGGCTTACCAAAGGCCGTACTCATGGTCACTTGGGGTATAAATTGCAGCATGAGTTTACGGATAGTTTGTTCACTCACGCCCATTTGGGGCGCCAAGGCTCGTGCGTAATACCAGCCAAAATACTCGTTGTAGCTAACGATATCTACCAGCTCACCCAATGGATCATCGATCACCAGCGTAAAACTCGATCCGGGCTCTGGCGCAGCATCACCGGCCGCCGCCAGAACACCTTGAAAAATAGCCTTCTCCTGATCGCTGGCGATATCGCTGTCCTGACCGTGGGCCGCTAAATGCGCCGCCACATACTTGAGCTCTCGCCGGGTGTCGCCGAGCAATGCCGCTGAGACCAGTCGGCTGCTATCGAGTTCCCGAACATCGTCGATTAACTGACTCAGAAATCTCATACGCGACTCGGAATAGGGCGTCTCATTGGCAACCGACCAGATGACAACACTGGCACGATTCCAGTCACGCTCTATCAGTCGCGCTATTTGGTCTCGTGCTATCGCAAGCGTATCGGCATTGTCCCAGGCAATGTTCCAGTAAATAGGAACTTCCTCCCACAGCAGTATGCCCATCTCATCGGCAACTCGGGCTGCATGACGTGAGTACGGGTAGTGCGCCGCTCGCACAAAGTTAACACCCAGATTCTTAGCCTCGTTGAAGAGCACTCGCATATCGGCTTCGGAGTACGCCACACCATCACGACCGATCGGTTCCTCGTGGGTGGAGATGCCCTTAAACTTAATGGGCTCACCATTGAGCATAATGGTAGTGCCTGAGGTTTCAATAGTTCTAAAACCGATCTGATCGCTGATCTGATCATCACCGGCAGCCAGCTCAACCCGATACAATTTTGGCGCGTCTGGATGCCAGAGTTCTGGTTGTGCCGGAATGCTCAGCTGGGCGTCGCCATTGTCGCTGATGCGCGCCGTCTGACTGATGTCGAGTTCGGGTATAACGACCGTGACCTCGTCCCCAGCCGCAAACCCTTCAGTCGCAACTTCCGCGGTGATGGCGTTGCGATCGTTGTTGAGCACAACTTTGGCATTCACGATGTACTGCTGAGGTGTCGACACCAGCATGACATCGCGGGTAAGACCGCCATAAGGCCACCAGTCGGTTCGCCCGGTCGGCACGGTTTCGTCACCCAGACGATTGTTAATGCGAATAACTAAATCATTACCCTGAGATTGTAGGTGCGCTGTTACGTCAACCGAAAAGGGCACATACCCTCCCTTGTGACGCGCAACTGGCGTACCGTTCAGAAAAACCGTCGCGTCAAAATTGGCGCCACCAAACCACAAGTGATACCGCGTATCAGCCTCAGCCTCGACATTGAAATTGCGTTGGTACCACACCGTGTCTCGATAGAAAAAAAGCTCTTGCCGCTGGGTATTAAAATCACCGGGCACACGAATATCAGCAGCGTCTGGATAACTGTATTCCAGCAATTGGAAAGCGTCGACCGGGGTCCGTGTCGTCGCCCAGCCTCCAAAAAAGCCACCTGGCGTCCCGACCTGCATAGGATCCACAAGTAGCTTCCAACTCCCGTTGAGGCTTTGAAGCTCACGGGAATCCACCCATCCCATCACAGCACTCGCCGGCTCGGGCACTACCAGTTCAGGGGTCACAAAGGGCGCGGACTCCTCTTTTTGCTCGGCAGCCCAAAGGGGATTGGCCGCCAGCATGCTCAGTAATACCGCCCAAATTAGAGTGCCTACATGTCTTCGCATCGTCCCTTCCTAAACTTATTATTTTCAAATGATTGCACCGGATCATAAAGTCGAGAGACACCGGTGTCTACCCATAAACCCATTTTGCGGTATGCTGAACATCGAAAAGTAATACGAAGCTCGATCCAACAGGGCGCTTTTAGAGACTGGCATGGATTCAAAAAATAAAAATCTCAACATCAATGAAGTCGCTCGCCTAGCGGGGGTTTCCAAGAAATCAGTCTCCCGAGTTCTCAACGGACAAAAAGGCGTTTCCGATGCCACCCGAGAGCATATCAAAAGCATTATGGCCGAGGTGGGCTACCAGCCCAGCCGCCAAGCGCGCGCCCTAGCAAGCGCCCAATCCTTCTTACTGGGCCTTGCCTACAACAACCAAAACCCCAGTTATGTGCTGGACCTTTTAAATGGTTCGCAACTCGCGGCCAATGCCCTGGGTTATGAGATTGTGATGCACCGCATGGACGCCAACAATCGCGCGGTCGACGAGATTATAAGCTTCATGCGGCGCTCGGGTTGTGACGGGCTTATTCTTACCCCGCCTCTTTCAGAATCGGCTTCGATTGTTGCCAAACTGTGCGATGAGGGCTGGCCCGTTGTGCGCATAGCCGGTGACAACGCTGACTTCCCCATGCCACAAATACGCTACAATGATAGAACAGCCGCGTTGAAAATCACCAACCAGCTTATTGCAGCGGGCCACTCCGCGATTGCCTTCATTGGTGGTCCAGCCAATGCCGGCCCCACGCTGCGAAGACTAGCTGGAGTGCGGGATGCCATGGCACTTAATGACCTCAACTTGAACGAGGCGGATATTCAATACGGCGACTTCACGTTTGAATCAGGTAGGCGCTGCGCGGAGTTACTGCTAGCTCAAGACCACCGCCCCAGTGCTGTCATTTGTGCCAATGACGAGATGGCCGCAGGTGTTTTTCAAGCGGCTGCCGCTCTGGAGCTGACCATTCCCCGAGAACTATCCGTGACCGGCTTCGATAACTCTCCGGTCGCCTCCCATCTTTGGCCACCATTAACATCGGTCAGGCAACCGGTTCAGGAAATGACGGCACTTGCCGTGGAGCTGCTGGTGAACCCCAGAGATCAAACCGAGGCCATTCAGCAATTTGAAGCCCAAGTGGTGACACGCGCCTCAACAGCCCATATCAATTCCTAGCCCAAAAGCGCTTTAGTCCAATCGAAGGGCAAAAATACTTGCGCCGCCAGTAAGACACCGGTTACCCTTCGGAAATTCAAAAACAACAAAAAGAGGAAACTGGCATGTCATCACGTGATCCCAAGCTGTTTGGCGGTAAAACCACTTTGGCCATTGCTGTTGCCGGTCTAGCGCTAGGCGCGAACGGCCCAACGCTGCATGCACAGCCAAACGATGAGTCCCTAACCCTAGAGGTGGTTCGCGTGGTCGCGCAAAAACGCGAAGAGAGCGTGTTTGAAGTGCCTGCGGCAGTCACCGCCATATCGGCGGAAATGCTGGCCAACAGCGGCATTAACGATTTTTCAGGCCTCACCGCTCTAGCCCCTTCACTGACAGTCAAGGATGCAGAAAATACCGGTAACGCCAGCATCAACCTTCGGGGTATCGGAACCTTTGCCTTCTCAATTGGCGTGGAGCCCAGCGTATCGGTCATTGTCGATGACGTGCCTGTTGTACAACAGGCTCAAGCCTTCAACACCTTGGCAGATGTCGAGCGTGTTGAGGTTTTGAGAGGGCCTCAAGGCACCCTGTTTGGAAAAAATGCATCGGCCGGTGTCATCAACATAATTACTGCCGGTCCCACGGAAGAACTGGAAGGCTTCATTGAGGCCTCTTTTACCGACGACGATGAGTATCGCGTTAATGCTGCACTGTCAGGCCCTATTGGCAACAGCGCCGGCTTCCGACTAAATGCCTATACCCATGAGCGCGACGGGCACATTACCAACCTCACTAATGGCAGCGACCTCAATGGAGACGAGGGTTTTGGCGTTAGAGGCAAGCTGGTGATTGATGCCAGTGAAGCTTTGTCGCTGCAGTTTATCGCCGATTATAGCGAGCGGGACGTAGTGGGCACAGCCTTCACCTACCGCGACATCCCATCGGGCGCGGCGCTGTTTGGTGCGTTCCCAACCTTCCTCTTTACCGACGGCATCACACCGGGTGATGACAACCGCAATACGCGCCTCGATTACACACCAAAGTCCGACAATGAGCAGTTAATGACATCGTTCAAATTTTCCTACGATCTTGGGGGCTATCGTTTAGTGGGTGTCACCAGCTATCAGGACTGGAGTTATGTGTTTGAGCAGGATGTAGATGGCACCGAATTTAACATTGCCGGGGCGTTTACCGGCGGCGCCCTCGACGGTGGCATTTATCAGATTGGGCCGTTTGACGCCGACCAGATTACTCAGGAACTGCGACTTGAATCTCCTACCGATGGCAACATGGATTATGTGGTGGGACTTTGGTACTCAGACGCTAACACCGAGCGTGTCTTCAACCGCCTACCGCTGTTTGTCGCCGACTGGGAGGCTGCCTCAGGGAATACCAATATGGCCGCTTTCGGTCAGCTCAACTTCCATTTGTCCGATCGCCTCGATCTCACCGCGGGTGGCCGTTTTGGCCGAGAGGAAATCGATGTTTACTTTCAAGACTTCGCTGCAGGCACCGTTTATGACAGCGACGACTCTGAGTCTTATGCCGTCGGTAAGCTAGCCCTTCAGTACGCGATTCGCGATGACATGTTTACCTACGCGAGTATTTCTACCGGCTACAAGGGTCAGGGCTATGATATTAGCTCGGGCTTCGACCAGTCTCGCGCTGATAACCCCGTGGGCTCTGAGGATGCCGTCTCTTACGAAGTGGGCCTTAAGGGTTCACTCCTAGACGGGCGCGCGCAGTTCAGCGTGGTGGCCTTCCTGACAGACTATGAAGACTTCCAAGCACAGAGCTCGAAGATAGATGTTAACGAAGGCCTCACCTTTAAGCTTAACAACGTGGGTGAATTGCGCACCAAGGGCATAGAAGCTGACTTCGCTGCACAACTGTCCTCATCCCTAAGATTCGATGCCGGCTTGGCACTCATTGACGCTGAAATCACTGAATTCCCCGGAGCAAACTGTTATCCGGGTCAGACCGAGCAACAGGGTTGTGTAGGCGGCGCTCAAAACTTAGCGGGTAAGCCCCTCGCGAACTCTCCAGACTTTAAATACAACCTGGGGCTGACCTGGCAGTCGGCACCAGCGGGCTGGCCGGTAGCGGCCTTTGCCAACGGTAATTACTCCTACCAGGACGATGTAAACTTCAGCCTGCTGGGTAATCCACGTACCGTTCAAGATGGCTACGGTATTGCCAACTTCAGTGCCGGCATTGAGGATCTTAATGGTCGCTACAGACTCACTCTGTTTGTTAACAATGCCTTTGACGAGGAATATGCCAGCTTTATTGCCGATAACTCAGGGTTCTATGGCGGCGTACCCGTACTCACGCAGCTGTTACCACGCAATGCCGAGCGGTATATGGGCGTAAAAGCACGGTTTTCATTCTAAGATAGCCTGCGCTTTATTTGTGAAAGCAAACCAAGAAGCTGCCTTCGGGTGGCTTCTTTATTTATGAGTCATTTTGAAACGTTTATCTGAAAAAACACTGATCGACACAAAAGCCCCTTCGTTTGTAGTCGTCAGCGAGTACTGTCGACACGGTACCTCCAAGGTCGTGCATTTAGGCGTGGGCGCCTTTCATCGAGCTCACCTTGCCGTTTACTTCGACCGAATGAATGAACAGTTAGCTGAACCCTGGCTGATCACCGGCGCCTCACTGCAGCAGCGTCGAGCCTCCCAGCAGCTAAATCCGCAGCAAGGCCTTTTCACGCACTGGACGAGGGATCGGTCGGGGGATCAATACCGCATCGTTCGTGCACTGTCAGGGGTGCTCTATGCCCCCGATGAAAACCAAACGCTTATCGACCTTATTGCCGCCCCCCAGACCCAGCTGGTGACGTTAACAGTCACTGAGAAAGGCTATTGTCTAAATACTGCCACGGGTGAGCTCGACACATCGCATCCGGAAATTGTTGCCGACCTAAAAACACCCCAACAGCCGAAGTCAGCGATTGGCCTTCTGGCGCGGGGTTTGCAGCTTAGAAAAGCACGCAATGGCGGGCCCATCACGATACTGTCTTGCGACAACCTGCCCCTCAACGGACAGCGTTGCCGGGAGGCTGTGAGAACTTTTGCGAGCCTTTGCGAGGCTTCGCTGCAATCCTGGTTAGACGACAACGTTGCCTTTCCCTGCTCCATGGTCGATCGAATTTGCCCGGCGATCAGCGACGATCAGTTGGCCGAGGTGCATGACCTTCTGGGGCTTGAAGATCAGGGCGCGGTTATTACTGAGGCCTTTAGCCAATGGGTTGTTGAAGACAACTTCGCGGGTGAACGGCCCCCACTGGAACTCGCGGGAGTCACCCTCGTTGACTCGGTACAGCATTGGGAGTCACGGAAGCTGCGCCTACTCAATGCCGCTCATTCGGCAATGGCGTACCTTGGCGGTCTGGCAGGGCTTGCCACGGTAAATGACGCAGTTTCCACGCCCCAGCTGCAAACATTTGTGCAGGCGCTGTGGCAAGAAACTGCCGCAACCTTAGCCGACGAGGTGCCCTCAGAAGTTAGTACTTACTGTGATGCTTTACTGCTGCGCTTCGCCAATCCCAATCTAGACCATCAGCTGACCCAGATTGCTTCGGACGGCAGCCAGAAGTTGCCCCAACGGATTCTCGCGCCCTTGGCCGAGAGACTGGCCTCGGGCCAGGACGCACCCCACCTGACCAGCATTGTTGCCGCATGGCTGCACTGGCAATGGGGCACCACACTTAACGGGCAACCGGTGGTCTCACACGAGCCCATGGCGCAAGAATTTGCAACGCTGATTGGCCACCGTGACCGGCAAAATGAAACTGCAGCTCAGGATCTGGCGATGGCCTACCCCGCCCTTGCCGATTTAATTGAGCGCTTTCCGTATTGGCAGGATGTCCTGATCAACCGCTTCAAGTCGCTGCCCAGTTCACCCCTCGTGAGTGAGACCCATCCAACGCCCTAAACGCCCTCGAGAAAATCGCCCGTTTAGCAAAGCCTGCCGATAAGTTGGCGCCCCACTGGTGTCGTAGGCCGTCCTCAAACTTTAATTAAATCTAGCCATTACGCCCTCGCCTGCACTACTCACGTTGGTTCTATTGCTACTCCGGCACAGTTAGGAGGCTCGCTGTGGCAATGCCGCAATTTACGGACGCTGGGACAGCGCAAATTACCCTGCACTCATGGCAACCCGCTTATACTTGGGCCACCCTACGACCGCACTGATTAAAGGAATCATCATGGAGTTTCTCTATCCCCCTATAGAACCCCGACACCACGGCTGGCTAAACGTTGGCGATGGTCACGAAATTTATTTTGAAGAATCGGGCAATCCTGAGGGCAAACCCTGCATATTTGTGCACGGTGGTCCTGGGGGCGGGTCATCTCCGGAAGCTCGGCAATTTTTTGATCCCGAGCGGTATCGCATTGTGGTGTTTGACCAGCGCGGCTGTGGTCAGTCGCGACCCCATGCCTCGCTAGAAGCCAATACGACTTGGCATTTGGTGTCGGACATAGAACGGCTGCGGGAATCCTTAAATATTAAACAGTGGTTAGTATTTGGCGGATCATGGGGAAGCACACTCGCCCTCGCCTATGCACAAACGTATCCCGAGGCCGTCACCGAGCTGGTGCTGCGCGGTATTTTTCTATTACGCCCTCAGGAAATTCACTGGTTTTATCAAGAGGGTGCCAGCGCGCTGTACCCCGACACCTGGCAAAACTACCTGGCACCCATTCCGGAAGCCGAACGCGGTGATTTAGTGACCGCCTTCCATAAACGTTTGACCAGCGACGATGAAGCGACTCGCCTCGCCGCCGCCCGGGCTTGGTCGGTGTGGGAAGCGTCAGCGAGCTTCCTCATTCAAAATGGCGATTTTATGGAAAAGTTGGACGCCCCCGATGCCGCTCTTGCGATGGCGCGTATTGAATGTCACTACTTTGTTAACGACGGATTTTTTGATGGCCCCAATGAGCTAATAGAAAATATCGATCGAATTCGGCACATACCCACAGTGATTGTGCAGGGGCGATACGACGTCGTGTGTCCCCCAGTAACCGCCTGGGATTTGCATAACGCCTGGCCCGAAGCCGAGTTTAATCTCATACCCAATGCCGGACATTCGGCCTTCGACCCCGCCAATACCCAAGCCCTGGTAGCAGCAACTGATAACTTTGCCGCTTAACATAGACACCGTGGTCTATGGCCTTGCTCAGCCCGCCTAGAGCCCTCGCTTGCGGGAGGGCTGAGCCCGCTTTTAGGCTGTAGACCTGCATCCACAGCGGCACAAAGGGTTCTGTTGGGCTGCAAACTTAGTGCGGCCTATTGGTGCAGCCTAGTTATTGCGACCTGAGCGCCACGACATCGGCGAGGACGACTTAGCAAGCTCGGTTTGCTTAGCGTTGGGATCATCCGCATTCAGCGCTGTGGTATTCTGTATTTTTTCAAATTGAGTCCCAATATGCGCCTTTTCAAGCGAATTGCCATTGGCACCCTATTACTGGTTATCACTGTTACCACGGGCGCCGCCTTCTGGTTCTGGATTACCCCCGTGGGCGTCAACAACTACGTCAATAAAGTATCACTGCAACTGGCCACTGATTCCCCAGAGTTGCTCACCAGCATTGGCCTTATCGATAACACCTTCCTTGATTTTCACAGTGGCAAATTGAGTGACTACACTCAGGCCGGTGAAGAGGAGTCTTTGGAAACCCTGAGGCAGGCTAGAGCCGGGCTCGATGCCTATGGCCCTGAGGGCCTCGAGGGGCAAGAGCTACTGAGCTGGCAAATTGCCGCCTGGTTCTTCGACGATATACTCAGGCAATCGGAGCGAGAATACAGCGGCTACCGCATTAACCAGCTGAGCGGCGTTACCGTAAACCTGCCCGAATTTCTCACTGACACCCATGCCATCATCGACCGCCGCAGTGCCGAACGCTATGTAGCACGTCTGAAAGAGTTTGGGCGCGTACTGCGCGAGAGTCGCGACCGCGTGATCGATGACCGCGACCATGGCGTGGTCCCTCCCGACTTCATTATTGAAAGCGCACTGGTTGGCATGCGCAAATTCGTCGCCGGGGGCGTCTCGGAAAACATTCTGATCACCTCATTACCTGAGCGCTTAGCGTCAGTAGAAGAACTCGACGATGACAGCCAAGCCCAGCTCCAAGCCGCAGCCGAAGAAGTTGTTAGCGAAGCTGTGATTCCCGGCTACGAGGGCATCATTGCGCTCTTTGAAGACATGGCCTTAACCGCTAATCACGATGCCGGAGTTTGGCGTTTACCCGACGGCGAAGCCATTTATAAAGACCGGCTGCTTTCGAGCACCTCTACTGATTACAGTCCTGAGGAAATTCACAATACCGGACTCGCCGAGGTGGCTCGCATTGCTATTGAAATGCACGCCATTATGGATGCCCAAGGAATACCCGAGGGCCCTTTAGGTGAGCGCGTGCAGGTGGTTATGGAGGACCCCAGCCAACAGTTTCCTAATACCGATGAAGGTCGAGAGGAAATGATTGAGTACCTAAAGGCCTTTGACGCCAAGGTGTTGGCGCAGGCTGACCAGTACTTTATTACCATTCCCCCTCAGCCCCTGGACATTATCAGGGTGGCCCCTGAAAGAGAGGACGCCTCACCGGGCGGCTATTACAGCGGGCCGGCTCTCGACGGTTCACGGCCAGGTCGGTTTTATATCAACCTGAAAGATACCGCTGACAATCCGCGCTGGAAGCTCCCCACCTTAATGATTCACGAGGGATCCCCGGGACATCACTTCCAAATATCTGCGGCACAACTCATTGAAGACGTGCCCATGCTGCGCAAGCTGTCACCGTTTACCGCTTTTGCAGAGGGCTGGGCACTGTATTCGGAGCGCATTGCCAAAACCGATATGGGTTTGTACGACGATGATCCTCTGGGTGATTTGGGACGTCTGCAGGCCGAGATGTTTCGTGCCGTACGCTTAGTCGTAGACACGGGCCTGCACGCCAAACGCTGGAGCCGTGAAAAGGCCATTGAGTACATGGTGACCAATACGGGCATGACCGAAGACGAGGTAACCCGAGAGATCGAACGCTATGTGGTGATACCCGGCCAGGCAACCGCTTATAAAACCGGACAGCTGGCCCTGCTCGACTTACGTGCCGAAGCCGAGGCCCAGTTGGGTGACCGTTTTGACGTGCGAGAATTTCACGAGCTGGTGCTCATGAATGGCGCGATGCCCCTGGCCCTGCTGCGCGAACAAGTGGAAAACTGGATTGCACAACAGGCTGGCTCCTAAAAGGCCCACCACGGCGAACAACACAATGGCCTACCTGGGTAGGCCACGAGTGCAGGTAGGCCACAACGCCCCATCGCGGCGGTCGACACCACGCCATTTAACGCTAGCGCGAGCCATGCATACCATGCATAGGGGCCTTTTTAAGCGAGCACGTTAAAACGCGCACATGAAAACGAGGGCAAAGCGGCAGATTGTCGTAGCCAACAATGTGATCACGCGTTCAAGGCACTAGTTCTCGGCGTCAGTTCCTGTCATTTGTTCTGGGTATGCGTCGATGAAGACGCATCAGTTATAGTTGCGGTCGGGGTCAAAGAAAGCTGCAAAAGCTTTTAAAAGTGACAACCCAGACCCCCATTAAGAGGTAATGCTGCAATGGGCCTCACTTTTTAATGCGGCTCACATAAGTAAGCTTCAAGAACCTGAGATAGGACACCTTGTTGTTTTGAGCAACGCCTCCCCCTAATTCATCGGGGGTTTTACAAATGACTGACTGACATTTAATCTCTGTGGCCTGAATATTTTAAAAGCGCCACCTACCTAAAAAAAAGGGCTACGCCATGACCGCACCTGAACCCCAACTGACCACCGCTGATGTTCTGACACAACTCAACGCGACTTTGAACAGCCAGAAACAGAGCTATCTTGCCGAAGGCGCTGTCAGTGCTGAAGTGCGCATGGATAGACTCGATCGTGCTCTGGATATTTTGGTGCGTCACGCCGAGCGAATCAGTGAAGCCATGAATGCTGACTTCGTCTGCCGTCCTCGACAGATCAATATGATGACCGATGTCGCCGGGTCGATCGATTGCATCAAGCACAACAAAAAGCATCTAAAGCGCTGGATGAAATCTGAGTCACGACCCAGCAAGTTTCCACTGGGCCTACTGGGCAGCCGCTCAAAAATTGAGTATCAACCCAAAGGTGTCGTGGGCATTATTGCCCCCTGGAACTTCCCCGTTGCCATGGTGTTTGAACCCCTAGCCAGCATTTTGGCGGCGGGCAACCGTGCCATGATTAAGCCTTCAGAGTTCACGCCAAAAACTGCCAATTTACTGGCTGAAATTATTGCCGAAGCTTTTGACCCCGATGAAGTGACCGTGATCACCGGCGGACCCGATGTTGGCCAGGCATTTTCAGCGCTGCCTTTCGACCACATGATCTTTACCGGGGCTACCAGCATTGCCAAGCACATTATGGCGGCCGCAGCGAAGAACCTGGTTCCTGTGACACTAGAGCTAGGGGGCAAGTCGCCTACCGTTATCTCTCGCAGCGCCGACCTCGAGCTTAGTCTGGAGCGAATTATGAGCGGCAAGTGCCTCAATGCCGGTCAAATCTGTATTGCCCCCGATTACCTTATGGTGCCTGAAGAATCCCTCGATGAGGTGATTAAAATAACGCAATCAGTGGTTGGGCAGATGTACCCCACCCTCCTTGATAACCCTCAGTACACATCGGTCATTAACCAGCGCCACCATGACCGTTTGTCGGGTTACCTTGCCGATGCGGAAAGCCAGGGCCTGCAGGTGATTCCCATTAATCCGGCGGATGAATCTTTTGAGACGTCAAAAAGCATGAAGATTCCGCCGACCATGGTGATTAACCCCACGGATGACGCCAAGTGCATGCAGGAAGAAATGTTTGGCCCGATTCTGCCAATCGTCACTTATCGCAGCTTTGACGACACCATTGACTACATCAACAGCCATCCACGTCCGTTAGCGGCCTACTACTTTGGTACCGATGCCGCCGAGGAAGAGAACTTCCTCCAGCGCACCACCTCGGGCGGCGCCTGCGTCAATGACGTTATGTTCCATATGCTGCAGAAAGACCTGCCCTTTGGCGGCGTCGGTCCCAGCGGCATGGGGGCTTACCACGGCATTGAGGGCTTTAAGACCTTCAGCCACGCCAAGTCGGTGTACAAGCAAACCCTGTCCTTCAATGTTTCGAAGCTCGGTGGTTTCTTACCACCCTATGGCGACGCCGCAGAGAAAGCGATTAAAGCTCAGGTTAAACGCTAAGCCGCTGCCAAAGACAATGCGGTTACTCGTTGTCACACGGGCCAGTTCGCTGGCCCCAATAACAGGAGCTCACCATGGCTGAGCTAAAACGTCGCGCGGTTACTGACGCTCAGAAGCAGTTCCGTCGGCAAGAAATACTCGACGGCGCCCGGGCCTATTTTGAAGCCTCAGGCTATGAAGGGTTTACGATGACCCAGTTGGCGGGTCGGCTGGGCATTGTTAAAGGCACGCTGTATCTGTATTTCCCCACTAAAGAAGCGATCATTCTCGCGTTATATGCACGGGCCCTCGAGGACTGGTGCGAGGCGGTAAAAGTGAAGCTGGCTACGCCGATAGCCGGCGACGATTTTGTCCAGCTGTTTTACGACACCGCCACCGCCGACCCCATACTGATACCCATACTGACGCGGCTTGAACATGTGATTGAACACAATATATCGGTTGAACTGCTGGTAGAGGCCAAGCGTCACTTTCAAACCTGCTTCGAGAGTATTGCCGACAAAACACAAAGCGCCCTTGGCCTGGCACCGGAACAAGCCCGTGAACTCATCTTGACCTTGGGGGTATTGCTCTCGGGAGCGTCCCAAAGTGATCAGGGTCCATCGCTGGAGGGAGAGGTGCTACCCCAAGACGTGCTTGATTTTATCGACACCCTGTCTTCCGAACGCATCTTTGTCACCAACGGCCGGCGCATACTGGCGGGCATTCGTGGCGGTCAGTAAATCCTTAATCTGCGCATCTCACCGCAGAGCTACCGCACCTCGATATTACCGCGCTCAGTCGGCAAGGGCTGTTGAGTTACCGCCGAGGCAGCCCACAGTTACCCGCACTTTTAGACCGACTTATGAGTGGGCGTGAACACCTTGCCCATCTATTTCTAACGTAACCCCCGGAGACTCCTATGACCGTAAACCGACAGTGGCTGCTGGCCAAACGCCCCGACGGCATGATTGGCCCCGACAACTTTAAATACACCGAGACCCCTGTGCCCACCCCGGGGGATCAGGAAGTGCTGATTCGCAATTTGTACTTTTCCTTTGACCCCACCCAGCGCAACTGGATGGTTGATCGCCCCAGTTACCTGCCGCCGGTAGGTTTGGGTGAAGTGATGCGCGCAGGTTCAGTAGGTCAAGTCGTGGAGTCGCGTCACAGCGACTTCAACGTGGGTGACCTGGTGCAAACCACCGGCTGCTGGCAAGACTATGTGGTGTTAGCACCCGGCGAGGGCCCTATGGGTCTTAACGTGTTGCCTCCAGGCGTACCCCCCGAGCTCATGCTTTCTGTGCTGGGCATTACCGGCATCACCGCCTACTTTGGGCTGCTCGATGTTGGCAAGCCCATAGCCGGAGACACCGTATTGGTCTCGGGTGCTGCCGGGGCGACCGGATCGGTTGCTGCCCAAATTGCCCGTATTAAAGGCTGCCGCGTGGTGGGCATTGCCGGGGGTCCTGAGAAGTGTGCCTGGCTCACCGATAGCGCCAAGCTCGATGTCGCCATTGACTACAAAGCCGGTGATTTAGATGCCCAAATCGGTGCCGCCTGCCCCGACAAGTGGAATGTCTTTTTTGACAACGTCGGCGGCAGCACGATGCAGGCAGCCCTCAACCACATTTCTCTCAATGCTCGAATCGCCATGTGCGGCGGCATTTCGGGTTACAACGATATCGAGCCCCAGCCCGGCCCCAATAACCTAATGAATCTGGTGACCAACCGTGGCCGCATGGAGGGGTTTATTATTCTTGATTACCTCCACCGTGCCGCCGAAGCGGTGCAAGAGTTAATTGGTTGGGTGGGCTCGGGGGAAATTCAATATCAGGTTGACGTGCAGGAAGGGTTCGACAACATTCCCGCTACCTTGCAGCGGCTGTATACCGGCCAGAACAAAGGCAAGCAGTTACTTAAGATTGCCGACCCCGAGTAAGACTCAACTCAGCCAGCGCCCGATTTACTCGGGCCCCGGCTGCGCTGCTAGGGCTTAGGGCTTAGGGCTTAGGGCTTAGGGCTTAGGGCTTAGGGCTTAGGGCTTAGGCAACATTGGGCCACGCCTAAAACACACAAAGACAACGAAAGTGTCAGGCCTTCGTATGGCCATCCAAATGCTGCTCACCAAAAGCCTTCATGGCGCGCAGCATGGGTTTCAGTGCCTTGCCCCGCTCGGTGGGTATGTATTCAAACCTTAGCGGTCGATCCTGATACGGCACTTTTTCCAGAAGCCCAAGTCCTACTAATTTGCGCAGCCGATCGCTTAATAAATTGGTGGGAATGCGCTCTCTACTGGCGCAGAAATCGGCAAATGTGCGGCCCTTCAAAAATAGGGCGTCGCGCATAATGAGCAAGGTCCAACGATCTCCCATGAGATCTAGCGACCTTGCAATAGGACAGGGCGATCGATGCTCGATTGCCTTAGCTGGAGTAGAGGTGGTGTTTTCGGTGTCGGGCTTCATGGTGTGCTTTGACCCCGTCTTAAGGCACCCCATTTTAAGGCGCTCACCATAATGATGCCGTAAATGACCATGCCGAATCCTGCGGCGTAAAATACTCCCGCCAATCCCCAGTCGGTAACGTTGATAAGAATCAGGGCACCGCCCACCGCCAGAATTGCTCTGAGCAAGAGTGATACCACTGGCCAGAACATGACGCCCGCACCCTGGCAGGCAAAGTACAAAGACAAACCCAATCCCTGAAAAGCAAAGCAGGGTCCAACAATTTGTATGTACTGCTTGGCCGCTGCCTGAACAATGGGGTCTTCGGTGAATGCAGGAATCCAGAGCTCGGGAAACACCGCCAAACTTAAGCCAATGACCCCGGCTAGCAGCGCTGATCCCATACCGCCCACCCAACAAATGCGCTCGGCCCGTTTAATATCGCCAGCACCGACGCTCATGCCCACCAGGGATGTCATTGAAGCGCCAATACCAAATACCAGCGGAATTAGAAGAAACTCAATGCGCGAGCCTATGCCGTAGCCGGCCAGCGCCTGTTCACCAAAGCGCCCAATAATTGCCGTTAAGCAAAGGATGCTGGTGACCGTGAGCACCGGTGAAAGGGCAGCGGGCAGCGCCACCTTTAAAATCTCTCTAAAGTGCCGGGCCTCAAAACCAAACTGAGCCCAGCGAATGTTGATAACCGTGTTACCCACGATCAGTCGTAACAGCATGACCCCACTAAGCAGGCCCGCAGTGACCACAGCCGACACCGCAGCACCGACAATGCCCAGCTGCGGGGCACCAAAGGCGCCAAGGACAAGGGCACCCGAGAGTGGCACCTGTACAAAAGCACTGGCAGTCATAACCAGCGCCGGAAATTTCATGTCGCCCATGCCACGATAAATGGCGCTCACCACACCCATTAACCAGAGAAAGATGCCCCCCGAAAACAACACCAGACAGTAGCTTACGGCCTGATCAAGAATGTCGTTGCTGCCTCCCAGAAAGCGCAAAAAAGACACCCCAAAAAGCCCGAACAGCGTTAACAGCAGCAAGGCCCCCAGCGCGGCCAGCGCCAGTGCATGCCAAATAAGTTGTTCGCCACGCTCGCGGTCACCCGCGCCCAAGGCCCGGGCAATAGCCGAGGCAACAGCCCCGCCCATGGCACCGCCAGACAGGGTTTGGGTAAGCATTAACAGCGGAAATACCAGCGCTATAGCCGCCAGAGAAGCACTGCCCAGCTGACCAATAAACCAAACTTCAGTCATGCTGACACCGGCCTGAATAAAAAAGGCAATGCTATTGGGCGCCGACATTCGGGCCAGTAACGGTATGGGAGGCGCAGTTAATAAAAGGCGGGTTCGATCATCCATAAAGCGGTAGTCATTTAACGAAGGTTGGCAGCAGGGGTTGCATTAGTAAGGCAGTCACTTTAATAATGCAAGTGACTTCTTAATCTTTAAAAAAAAGCACGCAATAACGAATAACAAATAAAAACAGTGAGGACGTTTTATGGAGTATTGGTTACTGATGGGCGGCGCGGCGCTGTCACTGGTGGGCGGCTTGTTTCACGGCATTGCCGGTCACAAAATTTATATGAGCAACATAAACGGCAGTAACCTTGAGCAGATAGCAAAAACGCTAAGCCTGGTGAGCTGGCATATGTTTACGATATTGCTCATCGTGGGCGCAGGCACCTTGGTTTGCATCGCCTACGAGCCCGCCATGGCGCTCATGGCCTACCCCATTATTTTGGTCAATGCCGGCGGGGCGCTAATGTTTCTCGCCGTGGGGCTGGGGGGTCATGGCCAGCTACTGCGCTTACCCGGAATGTATCTCATGAGTGGCACCGCCATTTTGGCGTGGCTGGGTATCAGCTAAGCGTCTGTGCTGGCGCTAGGCTTGGGCTTAGGCTTGGGCTTGGGCTTTCAGTTGTAGTTGCGGTTGGAGTTGCTGTTGAACACGGTAAATTCATAACATGTTATGAATTTACTAGCACTGGGCTTGCGCAACCGACAGTGAGGCTAGTACAAGCTAGGGCAGCACAAACTAGGGCCTGCACAAGCTAGGCCCCGCTAAATTTTAAGCCAAACACCACTCAGCTCGGGTTTGCACCCAAGCACCCTCAGGCCCGGTCAACGACCACTGCTTTTGGCAAACATAACTTCGGGCGCATCAGGCTGCCAGGGCGGGTACTTGGCCATGACGCCAGTGAAGGTATCTGACATCAGCCAGTCGTTTAACCATGTGCGCACGGTTGGATAAGGTGCATCCAGCCACCAAGTGGGGTCGACACCGGCAAACTGTCGCACAAAGGGAAACACGGCCACGTCGGCTCGTGTCGCCCGCTCACCGCCCAACCAGCGCTGTGCGCTTAGACGTTGCTCCAGTTCACCAATAAACTCCTCGGCCTGCTCGCGGTAATACACCGCCGATTGTTCCGGATAACGGTCGGCGTATTTGTACTTATCGAGCCAGCCCTTAAAACCCCCATCACAAGCGTTAATAAGCGCGGCTGTTTCGGGGGAGGCGTCGCACCAGCTATTGGGGTCATTTTGCTCAAGGGCCCAATCGATAATGGCGAGGCTTTCTTCGATCACCGTGCCGTTCGATAAAACCAGCACCGGCACCGTCGCCTTTGGCGAGGCCTCAATGAGTGCGGCAGGTTTATGACGCAGTACGACTTCTCGCAGGCTCACTGTGGTGCCCGATGCCCAAATGGCCATACGCGCGCGCATGGCATAGGGGCAGCGACGAAAGGAATACAAAATAGGCAGCGGACTCATGGCGCCTACCCTAACAGGGCTTCGGCTTAGGGCACAGACGGCAGCAGACGCCTTGAGCGAGTCGGGGTAAGCTAGGGCCATAGGCCAATGGAAGTAATGCCATGCGCGAAGACAGCAGCAGCAATAGCACCGGTTTGAAGCAGGGCGCGGTCGATTATGAATCTGTAGACAGCGGCTACCTAGAGCAACGCCAGCTTAAGCAAGGCACGGCAGGGTGGATTTTGCTGGCCGGGCTGGGGGTGTCTTATGTGATCTCGGGCGATTTTGCCGGCTGGAACTTTGGTTTCGCCCAAGGGGGCTTTGGCGGCATGTTTATTGCCACGGTGCTTATTGCCCTTATGTACGGCTGCATGGTGTTTGGCCTTGCCGAGCTGTCGGCCATGATTCCCACCGCGGGTGGCGGCTACGGCTTTGCCCGACGGGCCATGGGCCCGGTAGGTGGCTTCTTAACCGGCACGGCAATTTTACTGGAGTACGCCATTGCCCCGGCGGCCATTGCGGTTTTTATTGGCGGCTATACCGGCGCCCTCTTGGGTGTGGATGGCCCCATTATTTACGCCCTGTTCTACGCCATATTTGTGGGCATTCATTTGCGGGGTACCGGTGAAGCCCTGAAAATTATGCTGGTCATTACCGCCGTCGCGGTGCTCGCCCTTTTACTGTTTGTGGTGGGCATGCTGCCGCACTTTTCCTGGGACAACCTCACCGACATGCCGGTAAACACCGACGCAGTGGGTGCCAGTGTTTGGCTACCCGAGGGCTACTGGGGAATTTGGGGGGCCATTCCTTTTGCCATTTGGTTGTTCCTCGCGGTTGAGGGCGTGCCCCTTGCGGCCGAAGAAAGTAAAGACCCGACCCGGGATATGCCCAAGGGCATTATTACGGCCATGCTCATTTTATTGCTGCTGGGTGGTCTGGTGCTGTTTCTGGCACCCGGGGGTTCTAGCGCCGCGCTAATGGCAGACCACGCTGCGCCGTTAGTAGGTGCCCTGCAACACGTGTATGGCGAAAACTCGGTGCTGGCCACCGTGGTTAATGTAGTGGGCCTCGCGGGGCTTATCGCCAGCTTCTTTTCTATTATTTTTGGCTACTCACGGCAGGTGTTTGCCCTGTCACGCGCGGGGTATTTGCCGCGCTGGCTGTCGGTGACCAGCGCCCGCAAAGTGCCCGTGCTGGCCCTAATCGTACCCGGCGTGTTTGGCTTTGCGCTGTCGCTCACCGGTGCGGGTGACCTTATGATTACTATGGCGGTCTTTGGTGCCACGCTGTCTTACGGGCTGATGATGGCCTCACATATTTTGCTGCGTTTAAAAGAGCCCGATCTTGAGCGCCCCTACCGCACCCCCGGGGGCATACTCACCACCAGCATTGCCTTGGTACTATCGGTGGTGGCCTTTGCCAGCACCTTTGTGGTGAGTCGCGAAGCGGCACTGTGGTCGGCGGTTTTCTACGGCGCGTTGGTGGCCTATTTTGCGCTGTATAGCCGGCATCATTTGGTGGCTCAGGCCCCCGAAGAAGAATTTGCGGCACTGGCCAAGGCCGAAGCCGAACTGCAATAGAGAGCGGCTGTTAATGACTGCGACTGATCGCTAGTGATGAGTCACTGTGATTAAGCGCTGTAACGAGAAGCTTTAATAAATAACTTTAAAAAATAGCTTTAAAAAAATAGCAGCGATCTATGCTGCCACGTGTATCGCCACAGGCGATTGGGGTTTCGCTACCCCATAACCACTGCGGCAACCTGAGGAGGGAACCCCACTACCGTGCTAACACCTCAAGACATAAACAGCGTTGACGATGCCAAGCGTATTGTCAGCGAGCGCAACCTGAGCCACGTCAAAATTGGCTTGTTCGACATTGACGGCGTCATGCGGGGCAAATACCTGCGTAAAGAAAAGTTCTTTGCCGCCCTCGATAAAGGCCTGGCCTTTTGCGACGTGGTGCTGGGCTGGGACTCGGGCGATCAGCTCTATGAGGGTGTTGGCGTGGAGTACACCGGCTGGCACACGGGTTACCCCGATGCCCCAGTGCAAGTGGTGCCCGGCAGCTGCCGAGACATTCCTTTTGAACCGGGCATGCTGCTGTTTTTATGTGAGTTTGCCGGCGACGCCGCGGCACTTTGCCCACGCAACGTGCTGGCCCGCACCCTAGAGCGCGCCGCCGACATGGGCTACACCGCCCATGCTGCTTTTGAGTATGAGTTCTTCTTGTTTAATGAAACCCCCCACTCGGTTCGACAAAAAAACTATCAAAACCTGCAGCCCATAACGCCCGGTTTTTTTGGTTACTCCATGCTGCGCAACTCGGTGCACGCCGAGCTGTATCAAGAGTTATTAGATATGGGTGAGGCCATGGGCTTTCCCATTGAGGGGCTGCATACCGAGACCGGCCCCGGGGTCATTGAAGCCGCACTGGTCGTAGATGAGGCCGGCAACGCTGCCGACAAAGCCGCACTGTTTAAAACCTTTACCAAAGTCTGGGCCCAGCGCCGTGACCTTATGGCCACCTTCATGGCCAAATGGTCTAACGATTATCCCGGGCAGTCGGGGCATATACACCTATCGCTGCGCCACAAAGACGACGGCCGCTCGGCATTCTTTGACGCCGACCAACCCCTCACCATGAGCGACACCCAGCGGCACTTTATTGGCGGGCAACAGCGCTACATGCCCGAGCTGCTGGCCATGGTGGCCTCTACCGTAAACGCCTATACCCGCTTGGTGCCGGGGTTTTGGGCACCCACCGATGCCACCTGGGGCTGCGAAAATCGCACCACCGCCCTGCGGCTAATACCGGGTAGCGACAGCTCCCAGCGGGTGGAATATCGCGTAGGGCCGGCTGACGCCAACCCTTACTTGGCCCTGAGCGCAGCCTTGGCCTCGGGACTGGCGGGCATTGCAGAAGGCCTCGAGCCCGAGCCCATGGTAGAAGGCAACGCCTACGACCAAACACACCCCGGGCACCTCGCCCTGCCCCAATCGCTAAGCGATGCCACCGCTGTGTTTAAACACTCCCGCACGGCGCGCAGCCTGTTTGGTGATGCCTTTGTCGACCACTTTGCCGCTAGCCGGCAGTGGGAAGCCTCGGAGCATCGCAAGCACGTGAGCGACTGGGAACTGCAACGTTATTTCGAAATTATTTGAGCCCATACCTATGACAACAGAACCCGTTGACTGGAATTTTCCCACCCAAATGGCCGTGGGCCCCGGGCGCATTGCCGAGCTGCCCGAGTTTTGCCAACAGCAGGGCATACGGGCACCGCTCATTGTGACCGACCCGGGCTTGGCCGCCCTGCCCATGGTCGCGGCCATAAAAACCGCCTGTGATGACGCGGGCATGACCAGCAGCGTGTTTGCCGATGTTCAGGGCAACCCGACTCTTGAAAACGTTGAGGCCGGCGTAGTGGCCTTCCATGCTGGCGATCACGATGGCGTAGTGGCCTTAGGCGGCGGCTCGGCCCTTGATGCGGGAAAAGCCATTGCCTTTGCCTCGGGGCAAAACCGCCCCCTGTGGGACTTTGTTGACGTTGAAGACGGCTGGATGCTGGCCAAGAGCGAAGGCATTGCCCCGATCATTGCTGTACCCACCACCGCAGGCACGGGGTCGGAGGTGGGCCGAATTTCGGTGATCACCGACAGCGCCCAACACCAAAAGCGCTTGGTATTTCACCCTCAGATACAGCCCTCGGTGGTTATTTTAGACCCCGAGCTGACCCTGAGTTTGCCCAGTCACTTAACCGCCGCCACCGGTATGGACGCCCTGTCTCACAGCCTTGAAGCCTATTGCACCCCGGCCTTTCACCCCATGGCTGAGGGCATTGCCCTGCGGGGCATTCGCCTGACACAGCAATATTTAGCTCGCGCCGTTCACGACGGCAGCGACCTTGAGGCGCGCACCCAATTGCTGGTGGCGTCATCGATGGGGGCCACCGCGTTTCAAAAAGGCCTGGGCGCCATGCATGCCCTCGCCCACCCCATGGGGGCGCATTACAACGCTCACCACGGGCTGCTCAACGCCATTGTTATGCCCTATGTTTTGCACGCCAATCGCAGCGCTATTGAGCCCAAAATTACCGAGCTGGCCCGATACCTCGATTTGAAAGACCCTAGCTTTGACGCCTTCTTTGATTGGGTGTTAAACCTGCGAGCAGAAATAGGCATTGCCCCACGGCTGCTCGACATTGGCATTGATGACAGCGACGCCGAGCTTATTGGCGAAGAGGCCGCGGTAGACCCCACCGCCGCGACCAACCCCATTGCTTTTAGCCCTGCCCAATACAGCGCGCTGTTTCGCAATGCCGTAAACGGAGAGTTCAACCCGATAAGCTGAGCCTTGGGTGAGCCTAAATTGAGATAAGGGTGGCCCAAGGGTTACCCGCAGCTCTTTACCTGCGCCTGGCTCCTGACTTCTGACTTCTGACTTCTGGCTTCTGGCTACCGGCCTCGCAGCATGACTACGCGCTGTTGGGCTACTTATTGCCCTGTCATGTCGCGCGTACCCATTGTGCACCTAACGATAAACCTCTCGTTGCCGTCGGTAAGGGCACGGACATGCACGTGAAGCTAAAAAAGCCCCTGCCATAATTCGCCACATTTGATCGCCGTTGCACAGCACTGCATAACGGTGCCGCCACCTTTGTTTGTCTTAATGAGGCTCTAGACCCCTTGGCAGGCAACCCGGAGCGACACGGCATGGAACACTCACAGCACACGCAAAAACTGGCGACTACAACTACCCTCAGCGCAACAAACCCACCAGCGAACGGCCGCAAGAACAAGCTCACCCGAAAGACCCATCCACGATGTGCCCGAGCCCACCGCCGCTCGTTACGCCGAGCCTTGCGCGAAGCCATGCGCCGAGCACTCAGCAAAAAGTCTGTGCTTGCGGGGCTAGCGGCTGTTGTTGCCCAGGGCAGCCACGCCGAGACCAGCGCCACCCCCTCGAGCTACGCACCCGTGTTCAAAGATGCCGGAGGCTCGGCCTACGTACTGCTGAAAAGCGATAATGTGGCCGACAACTATTTGGCGATTCACTTTGACGCGACCCAGCGCTGCCGTGCCACCCTGACGGTGCTCGACTACTACCTGCAAACCTTCGACGAAGAAGAAAAAGCTTCCTGGCAGGAACTCAATGGACGGCAATTCCCTACGGCCATGCAGGCGCAAATTGGCGATGCACCCCGAGGGGAAATTAACGCCCAAATACACTTCGAATTTGATGAGAGCGATAGCCCCCAAGGCTTATTGTCGGTGAGTTTTAAGGCCAGCACCCGCTTCATTCAAGACCTGCAAGAACAGCCACAAGCCGACCTGCGCTACCGCAAAGCCAGCGGTGAATGGACAGACGCACTGAGTTATTCGCTGACCTCAGCGCAGGCGGGCATTGGTTCGGCCGTGGGGCATTGTAAGGAGTGGGCGAGGGAGGTTCGGGGGCCTGAGGTGATTGTTATGTAAGCCGCAGAAGCGGAGGCGCACTTCTGAAGCAAAAAGGCCCACAGATTGATTCTTTAAGCTGCGCCCTTATTCGAGACTGTTTGACGCAGAAATGCCAACGCTCACACGAGTTGTCATGCAGCCACGCCGTGGATGAAAGTGTCCACGTAGCTCACAACCTTGTCGAACACTCTTGTGCGTGTGGGGATACGCTCAGCCAGCTTTAGCGGCCGATTAATCAAAGCAATAATATCGGGGTCAGGCAGCGGCTTCTGACCGGTATAAACGTAGCGATCGATAAGCTTCTCTAATGCTTTAGCGTCTAACTGTTCTTCTTTCACCAGAGCCTCAAATGCCGAACGCCGCTCTTGC
>ENA-ORDA01000091-ORDA01000091.1-marine-metagenome-genome-assembly--contig:-NODE-91-length-88482-cov-7.242520_pt1 | contig 88482 bp, 91 predicted proteins | sample MGYA00237778_ERZ508506 | MGnify/ENA primary metagenome ERZ508506 (study PRJEB26177, sample SAMN06267891) | marine metagenome | isolation source: Monterey Bay, California, USA | place: Pacific...
AATTAAAGCGTATATCCGCAATTTGCACACGCAAAGGCTAGTGTTTTGTTTACAAATGACACCTATTTTTAAAGCACATCTTGTTTACACATGTAAACTTAGGTTTGATTACTTTTGTATTTATACACTTGTACAATGCAAATTACTTCTTGGTATACACGCAATTTTGAAGACCGTTTAAAGGGGCGTTACATTACTATTAACCACATCCTACCCATATTAGACAACTACAGAGAGATTTTTAATGTATCTGCAGCAGGATTTTCTGAAACCGGAGTAGAGATTCCTCTAGTTAGCTTTGGTCAAGGGGGTAAAAAAGTGCTTATTTGGTCACAAATGCACGGCAATGAGAGTACTACAACAAAGGCTTTGTTTGATTTTTTTAAGTTCATCACTTCAAATAAGCAAGAGACAAAGGATCTGCTTTCAAAACATACATTTTATGTGCTTCCAATGTTAAATCCAGATGGAGCAGCCTTGTATACTCGTGAAAATGCAAACGGTATTGATTTAAACAGAGATGCTCAGGCGCTATCACAGCGAGAGAGTAAAGTATTAAGATCTATTTTTGATGCCCTTAAGCCAGATTTATGTTTAAACATGCACGATCAGCGCAGTATATTCGGGATTAAGGGGCCAAAACCAGCTACCCTATCTTTTTTGGCACCTTCTGCAGATATTTTAAAAACTATAACACCTGCAAGAGAGGTTGCGATGGGGCTTATTGTTAAAATGAATAACTATATCAAAGCCCATCACCATAATCAAATAGGACGTTTTGATGACTCATACAATCAAAACTGTGTGGGTGATAGTTTTACAAGTAGTGGCGCACCAACTATTTTGTTTGAGGCGGGACATTTTAAAGATGATTATAGCCGTGAGCAGTCTAGATCATTCGTATTTTATGCTTTAATTGCACTATTTGATCTAGATGTAGCCTATCAAAACAAAGATGTAGACTACAAAGAGTATTTTAATATCCCACAAAATCAAAAGATATATAAAGATGTAGTTTTGTATAATGTTCGTATTGATGGAGAAGATACCCTGCAGACTATTAGCTTTCAATACAAAGAAATAATTCATGACCAAAACATTGTGTTTGAGCTATACTTTGATGCTATAGAGGTAGATAAAAATGTCTTCGGTCACCAATACTTTGATTTACAGGGCGGAAGCATATTAGTGAATTCTCACCAAAATATCATTATTGGTAAAAAAATATCAACGATTTTTGATATTAACCGAAATTTAATGTTGATTTAACATTGGAATGTGTTTTTATTTAATTTAGGATACTATCTTTGTGGCTAAATTATACCACATGAAGTTTAAATTAGACGCTACAGATCAAAGCATTTTAGATATGCTTATTGAAAACACAAGAACTCCCTTTACAGATATTGCCAAAAAACATGGTATTTCTGCAGGAACGGTACATGTTCGAGTTAAAAAAATGGAGGAAGCTGGAATTATTACTGGATCTTCACTTCGCCTAGACTACAACAAGTTAGGGTATTCTTTTATAGCGTATGTTGGTATTTATCTGCAGAAAACATCTCAAACGCAGTTTGTACTTGAAAGAATCAATGAAATACCATATGTTACTGTAGCACATGTAACTACCGGTAAGTTCAATATTTTTTGTAAAATAAGAGCAAAGAATACAACCCACGCAAAAGAAATCATATACAAATTAGATGACATAGAGGGAGTTACTAGAACAGAGACGATGATTTCATTAGAGGAAAGTATCAATGACAAAAAAAGACTCATGCACTCTATATTTAGAGCATTGTAACAAACGATAACTTATATTTTAAACCCCCACTTATACAAATAGTGGGGGTTTTTGTTTAAAGTTTTTACGTAGTAATTTAAAATTCTTTATAAAAGTCAAAGGCCTCCTTAATTAGGGTGTTGGAAACTTCTTTATTAATGTGAGTCTTGCCAAAGGTTTCTAGTAGTACAAATAATACAGCTCCTGCTTTATTCTTTTTGTCGTGTTTTAAAAGCGTAATAATTGATTCTATATCTTGCTTATTAAATGTTTGCTTTTTAAAACTAGCTAATATAAATGCAGTAACAGACACTAACTTGTTTTTATCAAACCCAACTAGAGTACTTGATATATAAGTAGCTAAAACAATGCCAATTGCAATGGCTTCACCGTGAACAAGTGATGGCCTACTTTTATTATCTAGACAATAAGATTCGATGGCATGACCAAGTGTATGTCCAAAATTTAGCACTTTTCTTGCACCTAATTCTTTAGGGTCTTGTGTAACAATTTTGTTTTTAATCTCTATAGATTTCCAGATTAAGTTTTGGGTGTTTTTTAGATTTGTGATATCAAAACCTTGAAGCTGTTCCCAATAGTCTTCACTGTCAATAAGGGCGTGTTTTAACATTTCAGCAAATCCAGAGGTGATTTCTAGTTTTGGTAATGTGTTTAAAAAAGTAGGATCAATAATCACAAAACAAGGATTATTAACGACTCCTATCTGATTTTTAAGCATCTCTAAATCTACACCATTTTTACCTCCTATGGATGCATCAACCATTGCTAGTAGTGATGTAGGGATGTTTATAAAATCAATTCCTCTTTTAAATGTAGAGGCAACAAAGCCCCCCAAATCTGTAACAACACCTCCACCAAGGTTAATGAGCAGGCTGCTTCTGTCTGCACCTTTTTCTGACAGTGTTGACCATATATCCATACAGGTATGAATTGTTTTATTTTTCTCGCCACTGGGCATAATAATGGTTTCAACAGGTGCTTTTATACCAGCATTTTTTATAAATAGCTCATGACAATGGGTATGTGTATTTGTGTCTACTAATATAAATATCTTAGTTGGGTTTAATTTCTCAATACCAGTGCGTAAAAATGACCATGAGTTTTCATTGCAGTAAATGGCTGTATGTTGGGTCACAATCTGTTTATCCATAGTAGTGAGTGTATTATCAGTTTCTATAATTTTTGCTGTTTTACACGCTATAAATTATTCAAACTTAGAATAACAAAATTATAGCATTGTATTTCAACGACCATCAAAACTAACTATATTTGTACGAGAAATTTTTATTATGGCCTTAAACACTCTTTTTAACAACACACAAACTGCATTTAAATTAAAAAGTGACTCAGAGTTAGAGCGTGCTTATTTTTTGTTTAAAATGATTTCTAAAGAGCCTTTGGTAAGAATAGGAACGGCGGCTACAAAAGTTGCTCTGAATCTCAATTTACCAGTAGAAGGGCTAATACGCTCAACGGTGTTTGACCATTTTTGTGGTGGGGTAAATGAAAAAGATTGCATGGGAGTTGTTGATAATTTATACAGTGCTAAGGTAAGCTCTGTTTTGGATTATTCTGTAGAAGGAAAACAAGAAAAGGCTCAATTTGATGCCACCATGCAAAAGGTGCTAGAGCTCACTGAGTTTGCCAAAAACAAAGATGCAATGCCATTTTCTGTATTTAAACCCACTGGTTTTGGTCGTTTTGAAATTTGGAGAAAACTTTCAGAGAATGAGCCACTAACCATTCAGGAAGAAGGGGAGTGGGAGGCTATACAAAACAGGTATGAAACGGTTTGTAAAACAGCTCATAGCTGTGATATTTCTCTACTTATAGATGGAGAAGAGTCTTGGATGCAAGATGCTGCAGATGATCTATGCCAGGCTATGATGGCCAAATACAATACAGAGAAAGCCATTGTCTTTAATACACTACAGTGTTATCGTTGGGACCGTTTAGACTATTTAAAAGAGCAGCATGCAAAAGCCGTAGCGGGTAATTATAAATTAGGCTTTAAGGTTGTTAGGGGAGCCTACATGGAAAAAGAAAATACTCGTGCCCAAGAAAAAGGATATCCAACACCTATTTGCGAAAGCAAACAAGCTACTGATGCCCATTTTAACGCTGTTATGGAGTATATACTAGACAATCTTGAGGACATTTCTTTATTTATTGGGACCCACAATGAAGAAAGTAGTTATATGGCCCTAGAGAGACTAAAATCTAAAGGCCTACAAAAAAATGACACCAGAGTATGGTTTGGGCAATTATATGGCATGAGCGATCATATAAGCTACAATCTAGCTGCTCAGGGATATAATGTTGCTAAATACATTCCTTTTGGACCTGTAAAGGATGTTATGCCCTATTTAATTCGTAGGGCTGAAGAGAATACTTCTGTGGCTGGTCAAACTAGTAGAGAGCTAACATTACTCAAAAAAGAGAAAACCAGAAGAAAATCCTAAATAGCTGTTAAACTTCTGTAAGGTTTTGGTCTTCAAAACTCCAAGCGAGCATCCTGCTATTTTTATTACCTATATGCATTACCACTGTTTTATGACTTGCTTTTGCCTTGTCTAACTGTTTGTATAGTTTGTTTAAGTGCGCTTTATTTGAAACTAGTGTTGTAAACACACCCACCTGATGTTTGTGTTTTAAACTCTGTTTAATCATTCTTTTTATAAAAAGAGCCTCACCGCCATTACACCAAAGCTCATTTGCTTTTCCACCAAAATTTTGCACCAACTCTTGTCTAAAAGCGTAATCTTTATCTTTTGATATGTTCGCTAGTTTGCGCATGGTTCCTTTATTTGCTTCAATCTCGCTTGAATGAAATGGCGGGTTACATATGGTAACATCAAAATACTCATCCTCTTTTATAATACCAGTAAAAATATTTGCATTATTTGTTTGATGTCTTATTTCAATATTGTTTTTTAATCCCTTTGTTGCTGCAACAATTTTTTTGGCAGAAGCAACAGCATCATTATGTATATCTGCACCCACCATTTGCCAATTAAAAAGTTTGGCTCCTATGATAGGGTAGATGCAGTTAGCACCTACTCCTATATCTAAGACCTTATAACTTGTAGTGTCATTACCATCATTTTTGTGCTCATCAAGCAATGTTTTAACATGGCATAAGTAATCTGCCCTTCCAGGTACTGCAGGACATAAATGCCCGATAGGCAGCTGATAATGATCTAGTTTGTAATGTTGTAATAGCAACGCTTTATTTAGCTGAAATACCCCTTTTGGATTTGCAAAATCAATTGTTTGAATTTCATGCTCGTTGGTAAAGACAAACGCTTCCAATTCTTCATTGGCTTGGATTAGCAACTCAAAGTTGTAAGGGTTTCTGTGTGGGTTTTGTAAATGCATTGGATTATTGTTTTACAATAGATGTTATTGTAGCGGTTTTGTTACAATTTTGCACCCTCATTTTTAAGTTTATTTTATTAACAAAACCCTCAATTACATATACATTACAAGAGTCTAGTTTTGTATTACTCTCTCCAAAATTGACATCTCCAATCCTTAAAAGGGTAGATGCGGCAGAGGTGTCAAGATTGTTTTGTTTCAAAGCTTGAAGACTTTGTGCAGAGAACAATCTTTGTTTGATTTTAATGTTTTTTAAAGTACGTGCATCTGGACCATAATCACAGCCAGCTTTTTTTCCGTTTAAAAAGAAAAACAACAGCAGTAGGCCAATGATAAATCCAAAACCATAAAAACCAAATCTTTTTGCAATATGCATCCTTTAAAATTTAGCGGTTAAACGTACGTTAAAAACCCTTGGTGATAGGTAGTTGGGAATAGAGTATTGTACCTTGGTGTAAACATCTCTTACAAATGTATTTGATATAGAGTTTTGTACATCAAAAATGTTGAATATCTCTGCGCCAAGAGTAAGTTCTTTAAAGTATTTAAAAACACCTTCTTCTTTTGGTCTTGCTGCATCAATCAGTACATAAGATACTCCCAGATCTACTCTTTTGTAATCTGGCAAGCGTTCTTGGAAATCATAAGGGTCTGCGTAGCTAGGGGAGCCTCCTGGAAGCCCTGTGTTGTATTGCAAATTTAAGTACCCTTTTAAATTTGGGACCACCTTGACATAATCTTGAAATAGCATTCCTATCTTTAATCGCTGGTCTGTAGGTCTAAAAATGTATCCTTTGTCGTCTATGTTTTCTTCTGTTTTTAAATACCCTAGGCTTATCCAGCTTTCTGTTCCAGGAACAAACTCTCCTGCCAAACGCAAATCTAACCCATAGGCATAAGCAACAGCGTTGTTTGATGCTCTATAACGTATTCTAACATTATCTAAGGTGTAAGGATTTACATTTGTGAGTTTCTTGTAATACACTTCAGAGTTTAGGGTAAATGGCCTATCCCACAAATTAAAACTATAATCATTACCTAAAACCATATGAATAGATTTTTGCGCCTTCACACCAGGTCTTACGGTTCCTGTAGAATCTCTTAATTCTCTATAAAATGGGGGTTGGTGGTATACACCTCCCGAAAGCCTGAAAAGCATATCTCTATCCCAATTTGGTTTAAGACTCACTTGCCCTCTAGGACTAAATACTGTTTGGGTAGTGCTTTGGATGTCTTGTCCACTCACAGTCCAATTATGCGCTCTTACACCTGCATTTAGCCAAAGATCACTACTGCCAATAGTTGTTCTTCTACTCCATTGTCCGTAACCACTAAGTCTATTTATTTGCACATCATTTTGGGCACGTATATTTGTGTAGGGAACAATCTCAGAGGTGAAAGGTTCATAGGGCTGTAAATTAGCGAAATCTATAAGAGGTGGCCTTATAGAGAATCCTGCAGAATCTATAATTTCGTATTCCTGTACGCGGTCTCTGATATCTTCATGGGTGAATTTCACACCATATTCAATTTCATTTTCTCCAATAGTAGCATTCCCTTTATGTTCTAGATTTACAATCAAGGCATCAAGGTTGTTCCTTGCATGTGTGAGTTGAGAGCCAATACCTTCACTAAAGGTAACATCTCCTAGATTTTCACTTCCAATGCTAGTGTCTACCTCTCCTAATCTGTATTGGGCTAAAATATCAAAGTATTCTTGTTCTTGGGTTTGATATATAGATCCAATAAATTTTGCAGTATAGTTTTGGGAGGCCACGTAGGTTGCTTTCAAGGCTCCAAAATAGGTATCATACTTATCTTCTTCTTGACCTTCATAAAATACCAAAAGTGCAACAGGGTCTGCAAGAGTTCCAAAATTAGTTTGCCTTGTTAGGGGTTTATAGCTGTATTTGTTTATGGCAACATTTCCTAAAAAACCTATTTCAAGTTTATTGTTAAACTTGTAGCTAAGATAGGTTTGAGCATCTAAAAAAGTAGGTTTAAAATTTGTTTGAGTCTCTTTAGCATTTACAAACAAACTATTGTCTCTATAGCGTAAACCCACAATACCGGTAAACTTTCCATCATCAGAGATATTACCTGCAGAAACACTAACTCCAAGTAAACTAGCATCTAGAGTTGCTTGTACCTCTGTTGGTTTTCTGTAGGTTATATCTAATACAGAGGAGAGTTTGTCACCAAATTTTGCCTGAAAACCACCCGCAGAGAAATCAACACTAGAGGTAAGGTCATCATTTACAAAACTTAACCCTTCTTGTTGTCCACTCCTAATTAAAAAAGGCCTGTACACTTCAATTTCATTTACATATACTAAGTTCTCATCATAGTTACCCCCACGAACAGCATACTGAGTACTAAGCTCGTTATTACTGTTTATACCTGGCAAAGATGTAAGTAAGCTTGTTACACCACTTATGGCAGAAGGCATTCTTCTTATTGCCTCTGGACTTAGGGTGGTTATTCCTTCAACGCGTTTGTTTTCTCTTCCTGAGATAACCACTGTTGCAATTTGTTCTATGTCTGTCTTCATGACAGGATTTAATTCATAATCCTCGTTGTTTGATAGGTTTAATGTTGCTTGTACATTTTTATGACCAATATGGCTATAAGTTATCTGCACATTCTCATTGGCGGTAATTTCAATAAGATAATACCCATCTAAATCAGAAATTGCCCCTGTGTTGCCAAAGGTTATGTTTACACTTGGTATTGGCTCATCAAATACATCAAGTATAACACCCCTAACTGTTGCCTTTTGAGACAAAAGCGCACTAGAGTATAAAATGGTGAATAATAGTAGAAGTTTAAGGTGTGTTTTCAAAAGCGAATATTAAAGTTTTTTTCTGAAAAATATAGCCTCAAATGTAGTGCTATTTCCAACATTATCGGTTACAATTAATCTTAAATTGTTTTGAGTATCAGTGATGATATTGTCATTAAAGTCATAGGTTAAAACGTCTTTTTTATAATTATATTCCATCAATATAAACCTGCCGTTTAGTGTTGCTCTATAACTGCTTATGCCACTATGGCTATCTTCAATTTTTATTTTTAATGTTTTGTTGTTGCTGATCCATTTTCCATCTGTAAAATTAGCGGCCTTTATAGTGGGAGCAATGGTATCCATAAAAAGGGTATAGGATCCAAGAATTCTAGTTTTTGCAGTAAGAATGTTTTTTTCTCTTCTTGTTGTGGTGTAATAAGATGTGTTTTTATAGGCCTGTCTAGCAATATAGAGTTTGTTTTTATCTAAGGTATTGTAATTGCTAATATCCATGCTAATAGAAATATTTTTATGCACAGGTATATTATCTGTATGCAAATGCAGTGTGTCTCCAGATGTTTTAATATTAAGGTAACTGCCTTGGTATAGTGCGTTTTTGGGAAAATCTACAGTAAAAACACCTCTTTGGATAGTACTAGAACTCTCAGATGGTATGTATTGCAGGTCATTTGGCAGTTCCTTTTTAGCAACCGTATTATCTTTTTTTCCTATCACTGGAATGGTTATGTGTACTAAATTTCCTTGGTAATCTTTAATTTCTATGGTGTAGTTAGAAGAAAAGCCATCTGCTACATTCACAAAGCCATTATCATCTTCTTGGGTAATGATACTTAGAGGGTTGTTTGTTTGGCGAAACAACTTTTGTATTTTAATTTTATGTTCTTTAAAATATGTGTAATCAATATATCTGTTTAAGTATCGTGTTTCATCAAAGGAAAATTTTTCAAATTTAATATCTATTTTGGGTTTGCCGTTATAGGATGTCTTAATACGATACACCCCATTTTTATTATAGGCTCCATTTTGTTGATCTGTGGTGGCAATACCAAAGCCTATTTTTCCGTAAGCACTAATTTTTTCTGTTTTATAAGAGCCGTCTTTTTGTTTTATAAGTCTCAATTTTACAGGCTCTGAAGATTGGTTTACCGTAGCATCATCACTCACAGGGTATGCCAAAACAGAAGTTACAGAAGGATCTTTGGTGTCTGGAATCTCTAGACCAAACAGCATTGGGTTCATGGGTCTGGAATAAGCATCTCTTATTTCATAATGAAGATGTGGGCCGCCACTACTTCCAGAATTACCTGTGTAGGCAATAAGATCACCTTTTTTAACTAGGAGCGAACTTTCCTTTGGGAAAAGTTCAATCTCATACCGCTCTTTTTTGTATTGGCTTTGTTTAACAAAGTCTTGTATGGTAGTTTCAAACTTTTGAAGGTGGGCATACACTGTGCTATAACCGTTAGGGTGTTTAATGTACAATGCTTTACCATAGCCGTAATGTCCTACTTTAATTCTACTCACGTAACCATCTGCAGGAGCATAGATTGGAACTCCACTTCTTTGTTGGGTTTTAATATCTAGACCGCTATGAAAATGATTGCTGCGCAGTTCGCCAAAACTACCAGAGAGCACCATCGGAATGTCTAAGGGATTCGAAAAATAATTTGGGTCAATCGTTTTTTGCGCTTGTAATTGAAAAACTGAAATAACTAGTAGAATACGTAATAGGTTCATAATATGCTTAAATCTGTCTACTATAAAGGGAAGTGGTACACAAATATTGTGATAGTCTTTCAATAAAACAAAAATTAATGCAAAAGAGTTTGTTTATTAGGTAGGGTCGGTTAACTTTGTGATAATAGTATTGAAATACCCAATGTATGAGTTCTATTATAGAACAAGTTGATTCTCTAGAAGATAAGATTAGTAAACTCTTGGTTAAGTATTCACAACTTACGCAAGATAAAGCCTCTTTAGAGCAAGAGATCAAACTATTAAAAGAACAGCAAACCAGATTTTCTTCTGAAATTTCAGAATTAACAACAACATGCAGTACTTTGAAATTGGCAAATTCGATGCTAGGCAGCGACCAATATAAACGAGATACAAAACTCAAAATAAATGCTCTTGTTCGGGAAATTGACCAGTGTATTACACACCTTTCTCAATAGCAACACGTTATGTCAAACCAATTAAAAATTAAACTTTCTATAGCAGACCGGGTGTACCCATTAACAATACATCCAGACCAAGAAGAGGGCCTTAGAAAAGCCGCTAAAAAGATAGAGGGAATGATTAAAAAGTTTGAAAGTAGCTACGCAGTTAGAGACAAGCAAGATGTTCTTGCGATGTCTGCATTGCACTTTGCAACCCAAGTAGAGCAAAAAAATATTGAAACGGTAGAAGGTGGACAAACAATAGTGCACAAGATTAAAGCACTAAATGATTTATTGCAAGACCAACTAACGTAACGTTCTTTTAAATACAAATAGGTTACTGCCTACATTAATATACATTTTGGTAAACTCAACAGAAATTCTTTTGAGAAGGATGAGTTAAAGTTGTAAAAGCGCGCCGTCTTTGTGCGGATTCTTGATCAGCTTGTTAGTCCTAAACTTTTTTTAAAGGAGTTTACGCAAATCAAATATTGATGTAGGTTTTTTTATGCTCAATTTTTTGAGCACATTTTACAAATAGTAAGCCCTAGTATTCTAGGGTATAACAATTAACAAATACAATCATGGACAATATAGTCACGATCATAATAATAGCAGTAGCGGCTTTAGCAGTAGGATTTATAATAGCCAAAATGTTAGAAAAAAACAATGCGGCTACCGCGATAGCTTCTGCAAAAAAAGAAGCAGTAAGTATTATTAAAAATGCTGAGAAAGATGGAGAGTCTTTGAAGAAAGACAAAATGCTACAAGCAAAAGAGCGCTTTATTGAGTTAAAGTCTGAGCATGAAAAAGTGATCAACTCTCGAGAAAGAAAAATGGTCGAGGCAGAGAAGCGAACCAGAGATAAAGAATCTCAGGTTTCTAGTGAGTTGGCAAAAAGTAAAAAAGCTAACGATGAGTTAGAAAATAAAAAGAAATCATACACTGAGCGTTTGGTTTTTATTGAAAAAAAGCAACTCGATTTAGATAAGATGCATAAAAGCCAAGTAGAACAATTGGAAGTTATTTCTAGTCTATCTGCAGATGACGCAAAAAATCAATTAATGGAAACCCTCAAGGATGAAGCCAAGACAGCTGCCATGGGGTTTATACAAAACTCTGTTGAGGAGGCTAAGATGACCGCACAGCAAGAGGCTAAAAAAATCATCATAAGCACCATACAGCGCATTGGTACTGAGGAGGCTGTTGAGAACTGTGTCTCTGTATTTAATCTAGAGAGTGATGATGTAAAAGGGCGTATTATTGGTCGTGAGGGAAGAAACATTAGAGCCATTGAGGCTGCCACTGGAGTAGAGATTATAGTGGATGACACCCCTGAGGCAATTATCCTCTCTTGTTTTGATAGTGTAAGAAGAGAGGTTGCAAGACTATCATTGCATAAACTAGTAACAGATGGTAGAATACACCCAGCAAGGATAGAAGAAATTGTAAAGAAGACTACTAGACAAATTGAAGAAGAAATTATAGAGGTTGGTAAACGAACTGTTATTGATTTAGGAATTCACGGGTTGCAACCAGAACTTATAAAAGCAGTTGGGCGTATGAAATACCGCTCTTCATACGGTCAAAACCTATTGCAACACTCAAGGGAGGTTGCTAAGCTTTGTGGAGTTATGGCTAGCGAACTTGGCTTAAACCCAAAACTAGCTAAAAGAGCAGGACTACTTCATGATATAGGTAAAGTCCCAGAGACAGAAACCGAACTACCGCATGCAATTCTAGGAATGCAATGGGCAGAAAAGTATGGAGAGAAACCAGAGGTTTGTAATGCAATTGGTGCCCATCACGATGAAATTGAAATGACAAGTCTACTCTCACCAATAGTTCAGGTTTGTGATGCCATTAGTGGTGCAAGGCCTGGTGCAAGACGCCAAGTGCTTGATAGTTATATTCAGCGTTTAAAAGATCTAGAGGATATTGCCTTTGGTTTTGGTGGTGTAAATAAAGCGTACGCTATTCAAGCAGGAAGAGAGTTAAGGGTTATGGTAGAAAGTGAGAAGGTAAGTGATGATAAAGCTGCGCAATTATCTTTTGAAATTTCTCAAAAAATCCAGACAGACATGACCTATCCAGGTCAAGTAAAAGTAACGGTAATTAGAGAAACTAGGGCAGTAAATATTGCCAAGTAATTTTCACTAAACAATTAGTTAAAAGCTTTTTTGATACTTGTATTGGAAAAGCTTTTTTTTTGGTGTTATAAGTAATTACGTTCTACATAAAATGGCCCAAACGGCACCACAGAACAGATAATGGCTATAAAGAGCTTTTTGATACTCCAGTGTAACACGCGCCAAGCATAAATAGCAAAGGCAATGTATAGTATAAACAAAACTCCATGAGCCATACCCACAACCTTAACTAGTTGGGGCATATCCCAAACATACTTTAAGGGCATTGCAATACAAAGCAGTACTATAAATGATATAGCTTCTAGGGAACTTATAATTTTAAAAATTTTGATACCTTTTTTCAAACCAACTATTTTTTACAAATATAGTTGCCAAATATCTACCTAGTTGGTGTTTTAAGAAAATTTTCACCCTTTCTTTTCTAACAAAACAGTACCTTTCCTTTTTTAATACTTGAAATTACAAATCATTAAATCTACTGCAATTTTTAAGACTTTATTTCTTAGTATAGCCATGTTATCCTGTGATTAAAAAATAAGAAAACCAGTTATTAAATTAGATATTTAAGCAAATAAAATAAAGTATGACACAATTACAAGGGAAAGTAGCTTTCATAACCGGTGGGAGTAAAGGAATTGGTTTTGGAATAGCTCAAGTATTGCTTCAAAAAGGAATACATGTAGCCATTACAAGCAGATCTTTAGAGAGTGCACAAAAGGCAGCAAATAAGTTATCTGTATTTGCCGCAGACTCTGCAAAGGTATTGCCCCTTAAGGCAGATGTAAGAGACTACCAACAGCAACAAGATGCAGTAAAGGCTACAGAAAGTTCCTTAGGGAGTATTGATATTGTTATTGCAAATGCTGGTTTAGGAGTTTTTGGAAGTATTGAAGACATTACAATAGAGGCCTGGAACCAAGTTATAGAGACCAATTTAACGGGTGTGTTTTATACGTTAAAATCTACCCTTAGCTCACTAAAAAACACAAAAGGATATTACATTACTATTTCTAGTTTGGCTGGTACAAATTTCTTTGCAGGAGGTACTGCCTACAATGCAAGTAAATTTGGTGTTACTGGATTTACTCAGGCCGCAATGCTTGATTTGCGTACTCATGGAATCAAGGTAAGTACCATTATGCCTGGAAGTGTTTCTACCTATTTTAACGGAAACGAGCCTAGCCACAAAGACGCCTGGAAAATACAACAAGAGGATATTGGAGAATTGGTAGTAGATTTACTAAAAATGAATCCAAGAACACTGCCTAGTAAAATTGAAGTTAGACCATCATCTCCACCAACAAAATAGTAGGATGCTCCTTGATTAATTTTTTGTATTGAATCTTAAAAATTACATTTGTTATAAAAATAGGATATGGCTGGTAGTACCTTCGGAAATTATTTTAAACTAACCACCTTTGGAGAATCTCATGGAGAGGCCATAGGTGGTGTCATTGATGGGTGTCCTGCAGGGGTTTCTATAGACTTAGTTGCCATTGAAAATCAAATGATGCGCCGCAGACCTGGTCAATCTACTATTGTTACCCAGCGTAAAGAAGCAGATACCGTTCGTTTTCTATCAGGAATATTTGAGGGTAAAACTACAGGATCTCCTATTGGGTTTATTATAGAAAACACCAATCAAAAATCTGCAGACTACACACACATTAAAGATAGTTATAGACCAAGCCATGCAGATTATACCTTCGATAAAAAATACGGCCACCGTGATTACAGAGGAGGTGGACGCTCTTCTGCCCGTGAAACAGCATGTAGGGTTGCGGCAGGAGCTATTGCAAGTCAGTTATTAGGTGCAATAGCTATAACTGGGTATGTATCTTCTGTTGGTGATTTAACATTAGAAAAACCATACCAGGAATTAGATTTTAATACCGTAGATAGTAACGTGGTGCGTTGTCCAGATGCAGAAATGGCATCAAAAATGATTGCTAAAATAAAAGAAGTTAAAAAACAAGGTGATACCATAGGTGGCATAATTACCTGTGTTATACAAAATGTTCCTGTAGGTTTAGGCGAGCCTGTTTTTGATAAATTACATGCACAACTGGGCAAAGCAATGCTTTCTATAAACGCAGTCAAAGGATTTGAGTTTGGTAGTGGATTTAAGGGCGCTACTATGAACGGAAGCGAGCATAACGATCTTTTTAACCAAGACGGGACTACCAAAAGCAATCTATCTGGAGGTGTTCAAGGAGGCATAAGTAATGGTATGGATATCTACTTTAGGGTAGCTTTTAAACCTGTTGCTACGATAATGCAAAAACAACAAACCATAAACAGTAAAGGTGAAAAAGTAGAAATGCAAGGCAAAGGGCGTCATGATCCTTGTGTTGTTCCAAGAGCAGTACCTATAGTAGAGGCTATGGCAGCCTTGACTATTGCAGATTTTTGGTTAGCCAATAAATTATCTAAATTGTAAGTTTACTATCCACTTTAACTTTATTATTAATACAGTATATGAAAAAATTAGCATTACATTGGAAAATTCTTTTAGGTATGTTAGTAGGAGTGCTCTTTGCGCTACTGCTCACTAATTTTGATTGGGGCGCTTCATTTATTGGAGATTGGATCAAACCCTTCGGAACTATATTTATAAGCTCTTTAAAGTTAATTGCTATACCACTAATATTAGCGGCTTTAATAAAAGGCATTTCAGACCTAAAAGACATTTCAAGCTTGTCTAAAATGGGCATGCGTACAATTTCTATATATGTTGTAACAACAGTAATAGCTGTGTCTATAGGGCTTACTGTGGTAAGTCTAATACAACCAGGAAAAACAATTAATGAAGATACTCGTAATGAACTTGTTGAAGCCTATGGCGGTGATGCAGATGCAAAACTTCTAGCTGCAGCTGCACAAAAAGATGCAGGCCCTCTGCAGGCACTTATAGATTTAGTGCCAAGTAATATTGTAAGCGCTGCCTCAAGTAACAGAAATATGCTACAGGTTATCTTTTTTGCAGTGTTTTTTGGAATCTCATTGATTTTAATACCCCAAGAAAAAGCGAAGACTGTTAAAGACTTTTTTGATGGTCTTAATGAAGTTATATTAAAAATGGTAGATTTAATTATGCTAGCGGCGCCCTATGGTGTATTTGCACTAATGGCTGCACTTGTTGTGGAAGCCCCAAGTGCAGACTTATTTGCGGCCCTTGGTATGTATGCTATTTCTGTAGTATTTGGTTTATTAGTAATGGTAGTATTTTATATAGTACTAGTAAAAATAGTTACTAAAAAGTCTCCCAGGTTTTTTTTGAACGGTATTGCTCCTGCGCAGTTATTGGCATTTTCTACCAGTAGTAGCGCAGCAACGCTGCCCGTAACTATGGAGCGTGTAACAGAGCATTTAGGAGTAGAGGAGGAGGTATCTAGTTTTGTGTTACCAATTGGTGCCACCATTAATATGGATGGAACTAGTTTATACCAGGCAGTTGCTGCGGTTTTTATTGCGCAAGCCTTTGGTATGGATTTAAGTTTCACAACACAGCTGGGTATTATTGCAACGGCAACACTAGCCTCTATTGGATCTGCGGCAGTTCCTGGAGCTGGTATGGTAATGCTTGTTGGAGTATTGGGGTACGCAGGTATTCCTGAGGCTGGACTTGCGTTAATATTTGCCGTTGATAGGCCTTTAGATATGTGTAGAACAGTTATAAATGTAACTGGTGATGCAACGGTATCTATGCTAGTTGCAAAATCTCAAGGCAAACTAGGTGAGCCTAAAATTAAAAATTGGGATGATACTTATACCAAATAATATATCATATAGTTATATAAAAAAAGGCGGTCTTGATAGACCGCCTTTTTTTATGACCACTAGGTACTATTGTTTAGTAATTTCAACAGTGTGCGGGTAAGGAATTTCTATTCCTGCTGCATCTAAGGCGGTTTTCACGTTCTCTAGCGTAGTGCAATGAACCTGCCAGAAATCTTCAGATTTAACCCAGCCCCTGACTGCAAAATTTACAGAGCTATCTGCTAATTCAACAACATCTATACTTGGAGCAGGATCTTGTAAAATATTTTTTTGAGAGGTAAGTACGTTTAATAAAACTTCTTTTGTTTTTTTGATATCAGCATCATAAGACACGCCAATTACATGACGTACTTGTCTTGTGCCCTCAGATGTGAAATTAGTAATACTACCATTAGATAAATTACCATTTGGTATGATAATTAAATGATTTCCAGGGCCAACAATCTTAGTAGTAAATATTTCAATTTCTTTGACTGTCCCTTTTTTACCTTGAGCTTCAATGAAATCTCCAATTTTAAAAGGTTTAAAAATCATTAGCATTACCCCGCCCGCAAAATTAGAAAGTGATCCTTGCAGGGCCAGACCAACGGCCAAACCAGCCGAGGCGAGTACAGCAGCAAATGAGGTAGTTTGAATACCAAGATTACCCAGTATGGAAAGTACAAGCAGCACTTTTAAGACAATACCAGCAAGGTTTAGTAAGAATTTTTTTAAACTCTCATCATAGTGGCTTTTGTCCATAATGGCATTGGCTGCCTTCATTAGTTTTTTAATAGCCCATGAACCTATAATCCAAATGGCAATGGCGCCTATTACTTTGATGCCATATTCGCTTGATATACTTATTACTTTATCTAATACTATTTTATAATCCATCTTTTTAGTTTATGCTGTAAAAATACTACTCATTTTGAGAAAATGTATATTTTTCACTTATTTAATAAAACAACACCTTTTTATGCTATAAAAACTTTTCTCTTAAGCCCGGTGTTGGAATCATACACTGCTCTTTTTTGCCAAACCACTTGTAACGGTTTTTGGCAATAAAATCATAAATACCATCTCTAATAAAGCTAGGGATGATAATAAATATAAAAAATAGGGGCCAAAGCTTTGAAAGTTTCCTGGCGATGCGAAGAGCCGCCGAAGACTTTGTATACACACTGTCATTCTCAATAAGCACTATAGAGTCTAACTTTCTGGCATCTATAGCATGCTTTTTTAACAATAAGGTTCCTTGTTTTTCTTGGAGAGAAGCAAATTTAAACACATTTCCAGAATCTCTTTTTATCACAAAATTAACGGCTCCATTGCATAAGTTGCAAACACCATCAAAAAGAATAATACTGTGTGTTAATTGTTTATTCATACCTCTCAAAAATAATCATTAACATACAATAATGAGTATCTTATTAGTTTACAATGTATTAAGATACTTTTTCTAAGGCATCTATATTTACGTTAGTAGTAAAAATACCATAGTTTACTATGGCTTTTTTCTTTTCGATTGTGTCTATAGTACCTATTGCCTTACCATCTAGCATACGTACTCTGTCACCAATTTTTAAGGTTATTTTGGCTACTGGTGGTGGCGCTTTTTTTGCAGCCGCTTTTTCTTTCTTTTTACGAGTACGTATTTCTTCAACTTTGGCATCTACCTCTTGTTGTGTAATGCGCTGTTTGGTTTTAACCTGTTTTTTTTGTTTTGGTGCAATTTTTTTGCGTTTGCTGTTTTCTACCATTACCAGTTTAAATAGCTCTTCCTGCAACAGTTTTTTCTTTTTGTTGTTATGATATTTCTCAGAGATTTGGTCAAACTTTTTACCAATAGCAATTAATTTTTGATTGCTATCATACAGCTCTTGATAGCTCTCTAGTTTGTCTTTCACTTTTACATTAACAGCCTCTAACTCTTTCTCTTTCTTTTTAGCCTTTTGAGCAGAGCTTTCAAGATATTCAGAGTTTTTGCGCAATTTTGATCGTTCTTTTTGTAGGTCTGCTATAGATTTATCAAAACGTATTTTACCACCTTCTACCTTCTTTTTTGATCTGTTAATAAGGCTGTATGGTATCCCATTTTTTTGAGCAACTTCAAATGTGAAAGAACTTCCTGCCTCGCCTAGGTAGAGTTTATATAGAGGCTCAAGTGTTTTGCTATCAAACAGCATATTGGCATTTACAGCATGAGGGAGTTCATTTGCTAAAAGTTTTAAATTAGCATAATGAGTGGTTATAATTCCAAAAGCTTCCCGCTCATAAAATACTTCCAAGAATGTTTCAGCAAGAGCGCCACCTAGTTCCGGATCTGAGCCGGTACCAAACTCATCAATTAAAAAAAGCGTGTTTTTATTGCATTTACGCAAAAAATGATTCATCTTTTTTAATCTGTAACTATAGGTGCTTAAATGATTCTCTATAGATTGGTTATCTCCAATATCTGTTAGTATACGATCAAACAAACACATTTCACTATCAACTTGTAGTGGTACTAAAAAACCACTTTGTAGCATTACTTGTAATAAGCCAACCGTTTTTAAGGTAATACTTTTTCCTCCCGCATTAGGCCCAGAGATAACGATAATACGTCCTTCTTGAGAAAGTGTTATGCTTTGAGGATAGGTTTTTTCTTTACGTTTTTTATTAGCTGTATACAATAAAGGATGGTATGCATTTACTAAAGAGAGTCTTCGTTGAGATGTTATAAGAGGTAATACTCCATTAATTTCCACGGCATACTTAGCCTTCGCCGATACGGTGTCTATATGTATTAAATAATCTTGATATGCTGCAAGTAAAGGAGTATAGGGCCTTACATACTCTGTAAGCATTTTTAAAATACGTTTAATTTCTTCAAGTTCTTCATATACTAAATTACTCAGCTCTGTTGTGAACTCAAAGGTTTCTTGGGGCTCCATATATACAATACTACCCGTTTTTGAGGTGCCTAGCACGGTACCTCTCACTTTACGTCTATACATAGCCTTTACCGCCAAAACACGTCTATTCTCTACAACAGATTCTCGAATTTCATCAAGATAATCGTTTCCAATATATCTTGTTAAGGCTTTACTAAAAGAGGAGTTCACTTGTCCTTTTACAACATTTAGCCGTTTGCGAATTTGAGATAACTGCATAGAGGCATCATCTCTTAACTCTCCATATTTATTGAATATAGCTTGAATTTCTGAAGCTATATTTGCACGATAGGATATGGTATCGGCATTTTGATTTAAGTGAATATAAAACTCTTCAAATTTTTTAAAAAATGCCTGTAGGGTATGGGTTGTCTGGCAAATGGTTAAAATTTTTCTAAAACCAGTAGTATCCAGTGAGCTGTTTTCTATATCTAGTAATTGTAGTTCTTTAAAGATAGGTTCAAAACCATGATTGGGTATAGGAGCGTCACTACCAAAAGAGGCGGTGTATTCTTTTACTTGTTGTAACGCAGTCTGGATATACTCCGAATCATCAAAAGGCATGATAGAAAGCACTCTTTGTTTGCCAGGATCTGTGATGCAAAAATTTGAAACCTGCTGTAATACAACAGGAAACTCTAAATCTTCAAGGGTTTTGGAATCAATTTTAATCATACTTGCAAACAAGGAGGTCATTATATTTTTAATAATTACTTTCTAATGATTTACAAAAGAAGTAATTTTAGAACACAAAAATACGCATAATGCATGTTAATATTTCCCCAACGTGGGCACCTATTTTACAAGAAGAATTTAGCAAAGATTATTTTAAGTCTTTAAGCTCATTTGTGGATAAAGCCTATCAAGAAGCTACTTGTTATCCTGCCAAAGAAGATATATTTAAAGCCCTGCTCCAAACCTGTTTTAATGAGTTGCGAGTTGTTATCATAGGTCAAGACCCCTACCATGATGTAGGGCAGGCCAATGGGTTGAGTTTTTCTGTAAAAGATGCTGTTAGCCACCCTCCATCGCTTAAAAATATTTTTAAAGAACTAGAGACTGATTTAGGTTTAACTATACCCAAATCTGGAAATTTAGAACGGTGGGCAACCCAAGGAGTTCTTCTATTAAATGCAACTTTAACTGTAGAGGCTCATAAACCAGCAAGTCATCAAAAAAAAGGATGGGAGACATTTACAGATGCTATTATATCTGAAATTTCTGCTCATAAACAAGGAGTTATTTTTTTGTTATGGGGAGGGTTTGCCAAAACAAAAGCAAAATATATTGATACTACAAAACATGTTGTTTTTACAAGTGGACACCCATCGCCACTTAGCGCAAATAGAGGCTACTGGTTTGGCAATAAACACTTTAGTTTAACAAATGAGTGCTTAGTAGCACAAGGAAAAATGGCGATTTCTTGGTGATGAAACAAAAAAAAGCTATTCATTCTAGAGAATGAATAGCTGGTAAACTTAAACTATACTTACTTAAAAAAAACTTACTCTTTATCTTTTTTTGAAGGCTCTGTAACATCGTTACAACTAAAGTGTAACAAAAAGAAAGTAGTCGCAACTAAAGAGCCTAAAATAATAAGAAATGTGTTCATGTGTTTTGTATTTACATATACTAGATGAACAATAAGATAAAGGGTTGCGTTGGGTAGAATAAAAAATAATAGAATAAAAATGATTTGAAAATAAAAACAAATAAGACATTGACAAACAGTTGGTTATGCTATATGTCAAATAGAACCTTATCTTGTGAAACGATATTTTCAATTAATTCTAACTGCATTAACTTTTCTTGAACATGCCCAAGATCACTAATTGAAAGCTGTTTTTGACTCCACTGCGTGAGAGATAGCCACTGTTGTACATCTTCAATTTTTTGTTTGTATCTGTCGGCAATTAGAAGATCCACTCCCGGGTTTTGCTTAAATTTTTGGGTAGCGTTGTTAATTATACTCAAAATATCCTTTACAGCAGTAGGGTCTTGTTCTAATACAGTATCTCTTACGGCTATTACAAAGCAAGGCCATGGAGTAGGGCATTCTCCTAGTAATTTAAATGGGCCGTTGTCTACATATGGTTTTGTAGTAAATTTCTCCCACATAAAATAATCACCTTTCCCTTTTGGAAGGTTTTCAAGGGCACCCTCTAGATTTTCTATGACTTCAAAATCAAGCTCTTTTTCAATGTTCCAGCCTTGATTCTCTGCATTAATGTAAGACATTAAGTGTGACCCTGAACCATATCTACTAATAGCAGCTTTGGTTCCTTTTAAATCTTTAACAGAGGTATAGAGACTGTTTTTTGATACATGAATTCCCCAAATTAAAGGAGAATTGATAAAAACCTGTACTATTTTACAAGGATTCCCTTTGGTGATATCTCTTACAATTCCTTCTGTTAGAATAACAGCCATGTCTATCTCGCCATCACGCAAGGCGTTACACATTTCTCCCGTACCGCTGTGGTAATCTTTCCAACGTAAGTTGATGTTTTTATCCTGGTACTCTTTGTTTTTTAAAGTTAGGTACCAAGGAAGGTTAAAGTGTTCTGGAACACCACCAATTTTAAAATTTTTCATAGAATAACCAGCTTCATTTATAAGAAAATTTGATAGCCTTGTAAAAATACAAGATTTATACTTTATTGGCTATAATATTAAGAGTTGTTGTAATTAATCTGGCAACTGTTTTGTTTGGAGAAGCGCTAAAGGTTTGAGTAGCCCTATTAGCCAAAATAGCATTTAGAGAAATAGCTTGATGCCCTAATAATGCCGCTAGTCCATAAATTCCAGAGGTTTCCATTTCTAAATTAGTGATTTTAACACCTTGATACTCAAAACAGGCAAGACTATTGTTTAAGTTTTCGTCTTTGACCTTGAGGCGAAGTGTCCTTCCTTGTGGTCCATAAAAACCAACATTAGTTGCCGTGCAACCCTTTCTAAATATGGTATCGTTAAAATCTAAAATTAATTTTTTGCTTGCCTTTACCACATAAGGGGAAGCGTTTTGTGGGTTCCACTTACAATGAATTTTTAATGCCTCTGAGAAGCCGTCATCTAGAAGACTTCCGGTGTCATAGAAACGAAGTAAATTATCAAAACCTATTGCTTTTTCTGAAATCAAAAAACTATCTATAGGAATATCTTCTTGTATGGCGCCACTAGTGCCAATTCTAATAAAAGTTAGGGTAGTATGTTCTTTTTTTATAGTTCTTGAATCAAAATCAATATTTACAAGCGCGTCCAATTCATTGAAAACGATATCTATATTGTCTGTGCCAATACCTGTAGATATTACTGTAATTCTTTTGCCTTTATAGGTCCCTGTATGGGTTTTAAACTCTCTTTTGTGCTGTTTAAATTCTATGGTGTCAAAATGTTTTGAGACCTCTGTAACTCTATCTGGATCACCAACTGTGATAATAGTAGTTGCGATATCTGCAGGTTTTAGATTTAGGTGATAAATACTACCATCTGCATTTAATATGAGTTCACTTTGGGCAATTGGTTTCAAGAGTTGTAGTTTATAGTTATAATTTGAAGGGTATATTACAGATGTTATCGTGATTTTAAAAATCTATTTATCCACCAACACGTTTTGTTTTAAAACCTTTAGTTTGTAAAAAGCTCATTATTTGATCCCTGTAATCTCCTTGAATGATTATTTGCTCATTTTTAAAGCTACCACCCACACTCAGGAGTTGCTTTATTTGTTTTGCAAGTTGTTTAAAATCACTCTGGGCACCCGTGTATCCTTCAATGATTGTGGTTGGTTTTCCTTTTCTTTTTTCATACTTACAAATTAAAGGATCCTGTTGTATCCAAATTTTTTGGTCTTGTACTACAACTGGTGGGGTAACTTCGATGTGGTCTGGATATAACTTTTTAAGTTGGTCTTTTAAATCCACGGTTATTTTTTTAAATGTCCAATTTCAATTAAACGCTGTATTAAAAAATCTCCGGCCATAATATCATCAAATGATTTTGGATGTTGCTCATCAATACATAGCTCCATACAGCTTAAATCCATGTCTCCTCTAGGGTGCATGAAAAATGGAATAGAAAACCGAGGGCTATCCCACTGTTCTTTAGGTGGATTTACAACTCTGTGTATTGTAGAGCGTAATTTGTTATTTGTATGTCTCTCTAGCATGTCTCCAACATTGATCACTAGCTCATCTTCCTCTGGAATTGCATCAATCCACTTGCCGTCTTTGCGTAGTACTTGTAGCCCTCCTGAGGATGCTCCCATAAGCAGTGTAATTAGATTTATATCTCCGTGTGCTCCAGCTCTTACAGCTCCTTCTGGCTCTTTGGTAATAGGAGGGTAGTGGATAGGTCTTAAAATACTATTTCCATTTGATGCCCAATGATCAAAATAGAATTCATCTACACCAATATATAGCGCTAAAGCTCTAAGTACATAGATTCCTGTTTTTTCAAGCATTCGATATGCCTGCATACCAGTGGCATTAAAATTTGGGAGCTCATCTACCTGCACATTTTCTGGATACACCTCTGTGAGGTTTGCATCCTCACTTGGCTCTTGGCCGAAATGCCAAAACTCTTTTAAATCTCCCTCTTTTTTTCCTTTGGCATGTTCTTTACCAAAAGAGACATAGCCTCGTTGTCCTGAGAGGCCTTCAATTTCATACTGCTTTTTCTTTGCTAGATCTAGCGCGAAAAATGCTTTTACTTCTTTGTAAAGATCTGAAACGAGAGCATCATCTAAAAAATGGCTTCTTAGTGATACAAAACCTATGTTTTCATAGGCAGTGCCAATTTCATTTACAAATTTTTGTTTACGATTAGGGTCTTCGCTTAAGAAGTCTGCCAAATCTACACTTGGAATTTTATTCATGAGCTAAAATTTTACATACAAATATATTAAAATACAAAGGTTATATTGTGTTTGAAAAAAATGTATTTATTCAATTTGAGCATTTTCTTTTTTTATACATTTGAAATCTTATTCATATATCTATGAGCTTGCAAGCAGCGTCAAAAATTAATTTCGATTACCAAACTAAAAATATCACTAAAGATAAGTTAGTTTTTCTTTATAAATCGATGTTAAAGCCTCGATTAATAGAGGAGAAAATGCTGATTTTATTACGTCAGGGTAAAATATCCAAGTGGTTTAGTGGTATAGGGCAAGAAGCCATATCTGTAGGTATAACAGCTGTTTTAAATAAAGAAGAGTATATTTTGCCTATGCACCGTAATCTAGGGGTGTTTACAACTCGAGAAATACCTTTGTCAAGATTATTCTCTCAGTGGCAAGGAAAAGCCAATGGCTTTACTAAAGGACGTGATAGGAGTTTTCATTTCGGAACTCAGGAATATAATATCGTTGGTATGATTAGCCATCTTGGGCCTCAATTTGGTGTAGCAGATGGTATAGCACTTGCAAACAAATTAAAAAACAACAAACAGGTTTGTGCCGTATTTACAGGAGAGGGTGGAACCAGTGAAGGAGATATCCATGAAGCACTAAACGTTGCCTCTGTTTGGCAATTACCCGTGCTTTTTTGTATCGAAAATAATGGCTATGGACTCTCAACCCCTTCCAGTGAGCAATATTTTTGTAAGGATCTTGCAGACCGAGGTAAAGGGTATGGCATGGAGTCTCACATTATTGAAGGGAATAATATAATTGAGGTCTATACCAAAGTAAAAGCCCTTGTTGAAGATATGCGTGAGCATCCAAGACCCGTACTTTTAGAATTTAAAACCTTTAGGATGCGTGGTCATGAAGAGGCTAGTGGCACCAAATATGTACCTCAAGACTTGTTAGATACTTGGGAGGCTAAAGATCCTCTTATTAATTTTGAAAATTATTTACTTGCTCAAAAACATCTTACTCAGGAAGATATTTCAGATTTTAAAAGTGACATTAAAAAAGAGATTACTGATGGTTTAGATTTGGCATTTAATGAGCCAACAATTATTGCTAACAAGGAGCAAGAATTAAAAGATGTATACCATCACTATGAGTATCAGGAAATAACACCTAATGACCAAACCAAAGAACTACGTTTAATTGACGCTATCTCCCAGGGGTTAAAACAATCCATGGAGCGTCATCACAACAGTGTTATCGTTGGACAGGATATTGCAGAATATGGCGGTGTATTTAAAATAACGGATGGTTTTCTAGAAGCTTTTGGTAAGGATAGAGTTAGAAACACACCAATCTGTGAATCTGCTATTGTCTCTGCTACTATGGGACTTTCTATTTGTGGGTATAAAGCAATTATGGAGATGCAGTTTTCAGATTTTGTGACCTCTGGTTTTAATCCTATTGTTAATTATTTAGCAAAATCACATTATCGTTGGGCACAAAAAGCAGATGTAGTAATACGCATGCCTTGTGGCGCTGGGGTTGGCGCTGGTCCTTTTCATAGCCAAACCAATGAAGCTTGGTTTACACACACCCCAGGATTAAAGGTAGTCTACCCAGCTTTTCCTTTTGATGCTAAAGGGCTTCTGGCTCAGGCTATAGAAGACCCAAACCCAGTATTGTTTTTTGAACACAAAGCATTGTACCGCAGTATTCGTCAAGAAGTGCCTACGCAGTACTATACTCTTGCTCTTGGTAAAGCTGCTGTTTTACAACAAGGAGATCAAGTAACGATAGTTACTTATGGAATGGGGGTGCATTGGGCACTAAAAACCCTAGAAAGTGATATCTCTATAAAAGCAGACCTTATAGATTTACGTACTTTATCTCCTCTAGATACAGAGACTATATACGCTTCTGTGAAAAAGACTGGAAAAGTAATCATCTTGCAAGAAGATTCTATGTTTGGAGGTATTGCTAGTGATATTTCTGCTCTCATCTCTGAGCATTGTTTTGAAGATCTAGATGCGCCTATAAAACGTGTCGCAGGATTAGAAACTCCAATTCCTTTTGCCGCAGATTTAGAACGGGAATACCTAGCCAATAATAGGTTTGATGCTGCATTAAAAGAATTAATTGCATATTAAATAAGGCACTAATTATTTAATCTCTAGTTGAAATCACGTAATTTAGTTGCGTATTGATCAAGCTATTACTGGTTTTAAACCACTTTAGTTGGGCTAACAAAAAAAACACCTTTATGGAAGCACTTTTTACACTTGAAAACTTTATCACCCTTGGCCTGTTAACCTTATTACAATGTGTTTTAGGGCTAGATAACTTACTTTACATTTCTCTTGAATCTAAGCGTGCTCCAGTAAAGGATCAAGCTAGGGTTCGAAAAATAGGTATCATTGGAGCAATTGTTTTACGTCTAGTACTACTGTTTGTTTTATTAAAAGTAATTGTTCTTTTTCAAGACCCATTGTTTGAAATTAATCTAGAGGGTATTGTAGCCGGCGTTTTTAACTTACATAGTTTAATTGTTTTGGTTGGTGGGGTCTTTATAATGTGGACTGCAGTTAGAGAAATCATGCACATGATGGCTTTGGAGGCTCACAATCAAATAGATGCAAAACCAAAATCTGTGTCTATGATTATTGCCTCTATAATAGTCATGAATTTAATTTTTTCTTTTGACTCTATCCTTGGAGCAATTGCCTTGACTGATGTTTTTTGGGTAATGGCCACTGCCATTGTTATTGGAGGGGTGGTAATGATTTGGTTAAGTGGTAAGGTTACAGATTTTCTAAAGAAAAACCGTATGTATGAAGTCCTAGGGCTTTTTATCTTACTAATTGTAGGTATCATGCTTTTATCTGAGGCAGGACATCTTGCCCAACTCGAGCTATTTGGAAACCACGTCACGCCAATGAGTAAAACTACTTTCTATTTTGTTATTGCTGTACTCATACTTGTAGATTTGGTTCAAAGTAAATACCAAAAGAACTTAAATAAACACATGTAGTGTATACCCAATTACTACCCCAAGGTGCCCCGAGAGTTTTAGCAGTTAAACTCAGTGTTATTGGAGAACGCAGTGTGCGCTCTAAACACCCCTGGATTTTCACAGACAGCATCGAAAAAATAAATAAAGAAGGAATGCCAGGTGATATTGCTATCATATTTAGTCATTCAAAAAACAAAGCAATAGGTGTTGGTTTGTATGACCCAGATTCTCCAATTAGAATTAAAATGGTCCATTTTAATGGTGGAGCTACTTTAAACAAAGCTTTTTTTTCAGAAAAGATTAAAAAAGCATATGCTTTAAGAGTACCCTTGCTAAGAACAAAAACAAATAGCTATAGGTTACTTTTTGGAGAAAATGATGGCTTTCCGGGATGTATTGCTGATGTGTATGCTAAGGTATTGGTAGTAAAGTTGTACAGTAAAATTTGGATACCCTATTTAAAGGATATTATAGATAGTCTTATCGCTGTATCTGGAGTTGAAACAGTAGTGATACGTTTGAGTAGAAAACTACAACAAGATACTAGTGTTACTCTTGAAGACGGTTGCGTAATTTACGGCTCTCTGGACAATCAAACCATTATATTTAAAGAACATGGCATATCCTTTTCTGCAAATGTAATTAAGGGGCATAAAACAGGTTATTTTCTAGACCACAGAGAAAACAGAAGAAGAGTAGGGGCATTAAGCGCTCAAAAGACAGTTTTAGATGTTTTTAGCTATGCTGGAGGTTTTTCTGTACATGCGCTTGCAAATGGTGCCAAACAAGTTACTAGCCTTGATATAAGCAGCCAAGCACTTGATCTAGCCAAAGCAAATGGTTTATTAAACAAGCATAAAGGCTCACATGAAACAATAACTGGTGATGCATTTGCAGAAATGCAGACACTCATTGATAAGGGTACACGTTTTGACATTGTGGTTATAGACCCTCCAAGTTTTGCAAAGAGTAAAAAAGAGATGGCAATAGCCAAAAAAAAATACAAACAATTGGCAGCACTGGGAGAGAAGCTAACAGCAAAAAAAGGAATTCTAGTTTTAGCTTCTTGTAGTTCTCGGGTTGCCGCTGAAGATTTTTTTAAAATTAACACCACAACCCTAGACACGCAAAAAAGAAGCTATACTGTAATAAAGCAAACCTACCACGATATAGATCATCCCGTTGGTTTTCTAGAGGGCGCATATTTAAAGTGTGGGTATTATCAATTTAGCAGATAACCAATTGTACTAAAAAAGACCTTGATACTTACATCAAGGTCTTTTTTAAATACGAAAGTATAATAAGTGTTAATGCATTTGCATTTTCTCTTTTTTACGTTGTAGTTGAGATTTTACATCACTTGTAGCCTTCGCAATAGAGGCCTCTAATGAGCCGCTGTTAGATCCTGCAAAGAGCGTTGCTCCGGGAATGTTAATTCTAATTTCACAAATTAAACCTGTTTGTGAACTACTCGTGTTTTCTTTTTTAAGATACACATCACAGGTAACTATAAAATCATATTTATCTTCTAGTTTTGTAAGTCTTTCTGCGACCATACTTTCTAGTCTTTTACTTGCAGAGACATCTTTGTATTCAAAGTTGATATTCATAGGTAGGTATTTAAATATTATACTTAAAGATATACTAGATCAATAACAAAAGCAACTTATTTAAACCTTTTATGAAATATTTAGGAGCCTTACTCTATATATAGACTATATACTAAAGTATCTGATCTATACTATTTAGGAGTTATAGCATAGTTTTCTAATTGTTATAAATAGAAATACAAAGACAGATAATACTATAAATAGAGGGATTATAACATCTTTAAGCCCTACTAATAGTAATATTCCAATAAGTAGTAATTGAAAGCCTAACCCAAAAAAAGAAAGACTGGTCATAAACCAATTTGGGAGTATGCTACCTGTAAAGGCGTTTTTATCTAAAAAATAGATAATAGCATCGAAGCCTCCGTATAATATACGGTAGGTAATAAATAAAAGGGTGACTGTTTGTTGTTTTTCACCAGGTAGGGCAGTGGGTGTTTTAGTTTCAAATACCCTACTTGTGGTATCACCGTCTACTTTATTTCTTAAAATTACATAATAGTAATTGTAGAGTGTGCCCTGCAACTGTAAACACGCAAAGGAGATAATAGTCATAAGCAATGAACTAGATGTAATATTGTATAGCGTATAGAAGATGGCGGCATTTAATAAGATATCTGCCACAGAATCAAAATAACGACCTGTATAGGAGGGAGTTTGTTTTAGTCTTGCCAGTTCTCCATCTGCAGCATCTAAAATTGATTTCAACACCAAAAAAAAGAATGCTGTTATAAAATAACCATATTGCATAGCTACAATGGCAATTATTCCAGAGATAATAAACATCCAAGTTACTTGAACTGGAGTGATGGAGGTGTTTACAAAAGATTTAGCTATATATCTTGCAATTGGCCGACCATAGTCTGAAATATCTAAAAACTTATACTGAGAGGGTACTTTTGACATGCGTTTTGGGTGAGCATTTTTAGAAGGTTTCAAGGAAAACACCTTGTCTTTACACTAAAACAGCACTGTAATTTCATTCAAAAATACTCAAAATAGATATGTAATTTGAGAATATAATTTGTTTAACAACATTTATTTTTTAAACGCACAATAAATATTTACATGTTTTTTCTTTTTGTATCTACTTTAATGTACCATAAAATGAGAATAGAAATACCAGAGCAACAGGCAAAACCAACAAAGAGAGGTAGGGTAGATGTAGCTATAAAACGACCTATTAAAGTGCTAATAGGCACTGCCATCATAGTAGATATAAAACCGGTAATAGCTGCAGCAATACCAGCTATATGTCCAACGGGCTCCATGGCAAGGGCTCTAATATTTCCGAAGAGAAAACCTATAAAAAAGAATTGTAAACCAAAGAAACCAAGAAGATAATATATGTGCGGGGTTGGGGTGTTGTAAAAAATAACAATATACAAGACAGATACTATAAAATACCCAATAAGGGAAAGCGTAACGAGCTTCTCCATACCGTATTTTACAACGAAAGATCCATTCAAGAATATGGCAATACCAATAGCAACGGCAAGACCTGCAAAAATATAAGGAAACTCTTGTTTGAGGCCATATTGCTCTTGAAATATTTGCTGAGAAGCGCTTAAATACACTAAAAAAGACCCTACAATAAAGCCTGATATTAAAGTAAACCCAATGGTCCTTTTATAACTAAGTGTTTGTTTGGCACCTTGGATTAGTCTGTGAAATTCAAAAGGTATTCTATTGCTTGGGGCAAGGGTTTCTTTTTGACGTATCCAAAACCAAATGGTTACCAAAACACCAATGGCTGCTTGAACATAAAATATTGCTTGCCACGAATAGCTATCTAGCACAAACTTACCCATGGCTGGTGCTACAATTGGGATTAAAAGAAACACAATAGTTACAAAAGACATGATACGGGCCATATAATCTCCTTGATATAAGTCCCTAATAATAGCTATGCATATAGTTCTAGGGGCAGACAGGCCAATACCTTGTAAAATACGCCCTAGTATCATCATCTCTAAACTAGTAGCATTAACGCACAATGAACTAGCCAGTAAAAAAACTCCAAAGCCTATATACACTGATGGTTTTCTACCAATAGCGTCAGATAAGGGGCCAAACAGTAAAGGACCCAAACCTAATCCCAAAAAAATCATGGTAATTAATAGTTGGTTATCTGCTTGTAATACAACACCTAAGTCTAAACCTATGACATCTAAAGCTGGTAATAACGCATCTATGGCCAATGCTGTCACAGACATTAGCGCAGCCATTAAAGCTATAAATTCTAATTGTGAGGAGCGGTTTTTTTGCACGTGGCAAAAGTAAACTTTAATCTTTGTAGTTATGCAGCGATTGTATAAAAGATAGTGAGATATCATATAGGCTATATTAATTCATCATTTACCTAAGTAGGATTGGAGTTCAAAAACTCTATTTTACATAATATAAATTATAGAACATTCTTATAAAGGAAAGTAACAGGTTAATCATACATCTATAAAATCAATATTACGTACAATGGCCAACAAATAATTAAATATGCGATTCTAAGCGGGATAGAAATTATTCTAGGTAGAATATAAACTACAATAAAAAAGGATGGCTAATATAAATAGTATCTTTGCCATGATTAAATATCTATGTAATACTACTTACTATTTTTAAAATTCTATGGCTTTTAAAAAACTACATCCAGCAATCCAAGAGAAATTAACTTCTCTAGAAATTGAAACTCCAACTGCATTTCAAATCAAAAGTATTCCTGTAATAAAAAGTGGCGCAAATGTATTTTGTATTGCACCAAAAGATAGCGGAAAAACAACAACACTAATACTAACTACGTTACACAAATTAAAGTATCAGGCTTCTGGAAATGCGCCTAGAGCAGTCATTGTAGTAGAAAATACAAAAAGAGTATTAGAGTTACATGAGGCTTTTTTATTGTTTACAAAACGTAGTTCTATACGTGTTTATGCCAGCCATGATGAGCTTCATATTGATATGCAAAAATCTGAAATATTTGAAGGTGTAGACATTTTAATTTCTACCCCTAAGATGTTAAATAAGCTATTCTTAGCAAATGGTGTACACACCTCCCAAATAAAATTATTTAGTATCGATGATGCAGCGTTTTTGTCATTAGAATCTCCATATACAGCCATGATGTCTATAACTCAAAGCATTCAAAAATGCCAGTATGTAATCTATACAGAACACTTACATCCAAAATTAAAACGCTTTGAATCTTATTTCATGGAGTATCCTAAAACAGTTAAAGTATAGTTTATTATATACATAGCTAAAACATCAAGATAATGATTCCTAAACTACACTACATTTCACAAGGAAATACCCCTAAAGAGCACCTGGATAATATCCAAAAAGCATGTACATCTGGTATAGAATTAGTGCAGTTATCTCTTGATATCTCCTCCCAAAAGAAACTTTTAAACTGTGCCTGGCAGGCCAGAGATATTACCGCTCATTTTCAAACTAGATTAATAATTACAGACCATTGTAAAATAGCAAAAGCTGTAAAAGCAGATGGGGTACATTTTTCATCCCTTGGCTCCTTCCCCACCAATGTAAAAACAGATCTTTACTCTTGGCAACTAGTAGCAGGAAGTGCAAATACAATACAAAACTGTGAAAAACTGCTAGACAAACAAGTAAGTTATATCTATTTAGGGCCTTTTAAAACAAGTGCTAAAGATACTACCCTACCCCTTTTGGGTTTAAAGGGTTACTCGGGCATTACTGCGCTATTAAAAACCGGTACTCCAATACTGGGTTTTGGTGGTATAAACACTCAAGATGTTACTGCAATATTGCAAACAGGTCTTTCTGGTGTTGCTGTATCTGATGCTATTACTAGTGATTTTAATGCCATTAAAACTTTCCATGAGTTACTGAAATCTTCAGCAACGGCAGAACAGCGCTATAGCATGCCTTAGTATCTAGGCAGATATCTAACAGGTTTTGGTTGTTGCAAATTAAATAGTGTACCTTGGTATTGTGTTTTAAAACATGTAGATAAAAGTGCTATAAATCACAATGCTATTACAACAAATTGTACCTTTATACTTATGACATTAATTGATGTGCTTTCTGCGTTTTCTGGTGGTTGTTTCCTGTTTTATGGCGTGAGCTGTTTGTACTCAACCCATATGACTAATGAGTTTAAACGCTTTGGAATACCTCAGTATTTAAAATTAACAGGGACCCTGCAGATACTTGGAGGCTTAGCCTTACTAATTGGATTTTGGAAATTTCCGCCTCTAGCTTTAATAGGCGCCACAGGGCTTGCACTGTTAATGCTATTAGGCTCTATAGTTCGCATTAAAATAAAAGACAGCTTCTTGCAATCTAGCCCAGCCTTTGTCTTTGCAATATTAAACAGCTACTTGGCGTATACCTTTTTTAAGGTTATATGGTTTACAAGCCTATAATTGCTAAACAAAACAGTAAAAATAATGCTGCAGGAAATGATTTAATTAGCGCATCTTTTATCTTAATGTGCATCAGTATAGATCCTGTAAGTAAAAGCCCAAGTGCAGAGGCTGCAACAAGTTCTAGATCTGCAAACCAAATAGATGCGATTAAGGCCAAAGCGAATCCTACTTTTAAAAATCCAACAACATAACACATTGTGCTACCAAGGCCATAGACGTCAAACTCTTGCATCATCGTTTTTGCATCACCGCCTCTCCACCTTGATGGTTTGTTGTATTGCAAAAGCCAAACATTAAGTAAACTTAAACCAACAATAATTTTTAATGCAATTTTTACTTCTTCCATAGTATTTGTTTTTAGTCTGTAAGGGTTATCAATGTTACCTTTAAATATAAAGGTAGAAAAAATAAACAGTTCTTAAACAGATATGTATAAATTATGTTTTTAGTTATTTGGTAAATAGTAGCTTTTTATAAGTATGCTTTAAATAGTAAAAATAAAAAGCGCTATGTTATTGAATAGTTATGATTCAATGACATAGCGCTTTGCTATACCTTGTAAATAGTACCGCTACTATTTTTCTAATTTTACTTTAACTGCGTTCATTCCTCTTTGACCTTTCTCAAGTTCAAAAGAAACTTTGTTTCCTTCTGTGATTTCGTCAATAAGGCCACTAACATGGGTAAAGTATTTTTCTTGATTCTCCGAGTCAATAATAAAACCAAAACCTTTTGATGTGTCAAAGAAGTTAACCACACCAATACGAACAGGATTAAATGCCTCTCTTTCAGACTCTAATGTCTTTGGGATACTAATTGCAATATCCTCAATCTCTATTTCTACTTTTTGAGATGGATCTGGCGGGGTATCAACAAGATTACCGTTATAATCTACATAAGCAAACTCGATACCAGAAGTACCATTTTCTTGCCTTTCGAGTTTTCTAGCTTCCATTTTCTTGCGCTTGTCTTCTCGTTTTTTTAAACGTTTTTTTTCTTTTTCTACTTTACTAAAGGTTTGTTGTGATTTTGCCATTCGTTATTTTGAATAAATACTTTTACTTAATAATCTACAATTTCTGAAAAAAATGCCATTTTTTAAAGAAAAACGAGACTTCTTTCTATTTTTTTTATGAACTATTGTTTCCTTTTCTTCTTAGACTTACTGGTATTTACAACCAATGAATTTGTATGTTGCAATTGATTTGCCATCAATTTTTCTATCAATTCATCTTTTGTGAGATGATGAAACACAGTCTTTACCGCAGTTTTTAATTCTGTAGAAATCGCCTTATTAGGTTTGGCTTTAAATATCTTTCTAGCCCAAAGAATGGTATTATTCTCTTCAATGGCCAAGGCATCAACTTTTTCCATTTTAGAAAATGAAATACTTAGTTCTTGCTCTAAATCTGGAATATCAGCAAGCTCATCTTCTTGTATCACACTTAAAGATAGCCCCTTTGCTCCTGCTCTTGCTGTACGCCCAGACCTATGCACATATGCATCATAGGTGTCTGGAAGATGGTATTGTACAACGTAACTAATCTGTTTAACATCGATACCACGAGCTGCTACATCTGTGGCAATTAATATATCTATATGTCCTTCTCTGAATTGCCCCATTATTCTGTCTCGAATGCCTTGGGTTAGACTCCCATGTAAAGCCCCAGAGGAGAATTTGTTTATGGCTAACTTTTTGGCGAGCTTATTAACAGCAGCTTTAGTTTTACAAAATATGATACCTCTTTGCCCCTCTTTGGTATTTAAAAAATGCATTAACACCTCTAGCTTCTCTATAGGCTTCACCACAACATATTGATGATCTATCCCTAGATTGCCAGTGGTTTCCATATCTGCTTGGATATCTACCACATGCTTTGACAAATAGTTCTGTACCATTTGTTTTATACTTCCAGGCATCGTTGCAGTAAACAAAAGAGTTCTTCTTTTTTTCGGCAATGAAGCAATAATAGTGTCTAATCCTTCTTTTAAAACAGTTATCATTTCATCTGCTTCATCTAATACCAATAAAGAGGTCTTTGATATATCAATAGCTTCTCTTTGTATTAGATCTATAAGCCTTCCGGGAGTTGCTATAACAACATGAGTATCTTTTTTTAAACGTTCAATTTGAGGTTTAATAGGTATACCTCCAACAACACAGGCTATAGAGATTTCTGGTTTTTTACTAGAAAAATCTGTGAGGTTTTTAAATATCTGTTGTCCTAATTCTCTAGTTGGCGCTAATACAATGGCTTGTATTGAATTGTTTTGAGTGTCTATCCCCTGTAATAGCGGCAGTCCAAAACCAGCCGTTTTTCCCGTCCCTGTTTTTGCCAAAGCAACAACATCCTGCTTTTGATTTAGAATCACCGGTATGGTCTTTGTTTGAATGCTAGTTGGGGTTTTAATGTCTAAAACATCCAACGCATCAATCAAAAAATCATCTAAACCTAAATCTGAAAATGTAGTGCTCATATGGTATTATTAGGGATTTGTTTTATGATTCTTGAAGAATCCTTTTTGATTTTCTGTAGGTGTATTTAGGGTAAATACTTCTTTTTGCAAATCTGTTGAGATTACCTGCATTAACCATTTTTTGATATACAGGTTTTGTAATTCCAAAATATTCATAGGTTGCACCATCTGTAAAAGTAATCTCTAAGAGTAGCCCTTTATGTTGATAATCTGCAATTGCTGAATTTGTAATTGTTTTGGTATAAGCTGGCAGGTTTTTCTCCTTAGTTTCTGGAGCCATACTTACCAAAAAGTGATACCCATCAATAATCTTACGGCTTTGCATTTCCGCCTCTTGTTGCAATGGGTCTCCATCTTGAAATTTATCTGGATGCCATTGCTTTACTAGATTACGATACTTTTTCTTTAAATCCTTAAGATCAATTTCTGTTTGTAATCCAAACAATTTCTTATACTCGTGTATGCGCTTCATAACCAGGGGGTTTATTAGGGCGCGAAATTACCTCTTTTTTATGGATATACTAGTGAGTATAGGGTAATAAAAAAGCCCATCTTAGAAGATGGGCTTTGTTTGAAAGTATTGGGATATTACTTAGACAACTTTTACGTTTACCGCGTTTAATCCTTTGTTTCCTTCTTGTAGGTCAAAAGTAACCTCGTCACCTTCTCTAATCTCATCGATTAATCCTGAAATGTGTACGAAGTGGTCTTTTTCAACTCCTTCTTCTGTAATAAATCCAAAACCTTTTGTGTCGTTGAAAAATTTTACTGTTCCTTTACTCATTGTAATATAATTTAATGTTAATATTTTATAGTTTGCAAATATCACGTTATTATATTGATTTAACAAACATATTAATCAATATATAGTCATTTATAAAGAAATCGCAAGTAACACTCCCCTATTATGGCGGTTCTTTGTAAGAGTATTAATTTATATTAATTATCAAAATAACTACCATTTATGGCATATTTGAGTAAATGCCCCTCATTATCTTGTTAGTAAAGATGTGGTTATTTCAATAGAGTGATGCGTACCTTTTTCTTTTTTAAACGTGTATTGTTTGTTTTCTCAACAACTCCAAGTGCTTTTTCTTTAGGCACTGCAACAAAAGCACAATCTTGTTTTAACTCTATTACACCAAGTTCATTTTTGTTAAGATCACCTTGTTTAAACAATAGTCCTGCAATATCTCCTTTGGATATTTTATCCTTTCTTCCTCCAGATATAAATAATGTAGACCATTGAGATAAAATAGCAGTTTCTTTATCTGTAAGTTTTAAAATATCTGTACAATTAATGAATTCTGGCAAAGGCTCCTCTATCCATTTTAGTACATAGGCAGTTCCTGAGGCATTCATTCTTGCAGTTCTTCCGTTTCTGTGGGTAAACTCTTCAAGCTTTAAAGGAAGCTGATAGTGAATTATAAAGTTTAACTCTGGTATATCCAAACCTCGTGCAGCCAAATCTGTGGCAATAATAATTTGATGAGTACCATTTCTAAACTTAATTAAAGCCCGTTCTCTATCTATTTGTTCCATACCACCATAAAAATGGCCATGAGGTATGTGCTGCTGTTTTAGAAAATCACTCACATACTCAATAGTGTTTTTGAAATTACAAAATATAATACCAGGCTCATTACCGATATGGTACAACAGGTCTACCAATGCCTGTAATTTGTTTTTTTCTTTAGATTTTACTATTTGTATGGATAAAGCGGTCGTTTTTGTATTTAGATAGTTAATTACAATTTCATTTTTAATTCCAACAAAATCAGGAATGTCTATATCCTGCGTAGCAGAGGTTAAAATACGTTTTTCTATTTGCTTAAGACTCTCAATTATTTCTCGCATTTCTTTTTCAAACCCAACCTCTAGAGATTTGTCAAACTCATCAAGTACTAAAGTCTTGATAGATGAAGTTTCAAAAGTATCTCTGCGCATATGATCTGCCACTCGCCCTGGAGTGCCTATTAGAATACTTGGTGTGTGGGCAAGATCTATTTTATCTTTTGAAATGGGTCTACCTCCATAAATAGCATTTGCTTTATAGCCAGATCCCATTTGTCTTATGACCTGTTCAATTTGTATGGCCAGCTCTCTTGATGGAACCAATATTAATAGTTGCACCTTTTCACAATCTGGGTCTAACCCTTGCAAGGTTGGTAATAAAAAAGCAACGGTTTTGCCAGTACCTGTTGGAGATAGCAATATTGTATTGGCAACAGAAGCAATGGCTAACACAACCTCTTCTTGCATTTCATTTAAAGCAGTTATGCTTAGTTTGGCAAGAAGTTCTTTTTGTGTTTTTTTAAAATGAGTCATGAATAAACATATTATAACAGACTAACAAAATGTATGTTAAACTAATAATGTCCAAAGGTATTCAAAAAGTTATCTTTTGACCCTTTAATGTATTTTCTAATTACAAAAAAAAACTGCTTGCAGTAGATTTCTCTGTAGCAAGCAGTTCAAAAAAAAAACTATTACTCAATAGTTACATCAAAGCTAGTAGCTATATCAGTTTCTCCTCCAGCACTATCTAAACCATCATTTGGCTTTACTGGCTCGTGACGAAGTGTAACTGTTAAAGATCCTTGACTTGCTGCACCAGTAGTTAGTGTAATTTGAAGTCCTAGAGGATTACCTTGAGAATCTTCATCCTCATATTGAGTCTCGATATTCAAACCATCTGTAGTGGTGTAAAATACTTGGTGCTCATCAGCCTCTTCTAAAACTTCCTCAGTAATCTCCTCTGCAGGAGTTTCAGTTTCGTTTAAGAATCTTACTGCTCCTTGATATTGAGTGTTTTCAGTAAAATTCCCTACTACTGTTGTTACTGGTTCATCTGGACCGTCTCCGTCAAGATCTACTGTGGTTAAAACTACTTGGTCACCACTCTCTTGGGTTAGCGTTAATATTACAGTAGTGATAAGTTCTTCATCGTTTATGACTTCTGGCGCAGAATCATCATCACTACAACCAATCATTGCGATTGATAGTAAAGCATAAAACGAAATGTTTTTCATTGTTTTCATTGTTTGAAATTTAAAATTAGTAATTGAATTTAGTTGTAAAATTTTCATTTTTAAGTATTAAGGTTAGTAATTATATTTAAGTTGAAGGGTAATATTTCTGCCTACATCATCTGCGTAATAGCGCAAACGATTTAGATAATTTCTGTAAGAGGTGTTTAATAAGTTGTTGACATACAATCCAACTTGCATATCAGGTCTTATAGCTGCGGTTATGTTGAGATTTAGTAAGTGATATCCAGATGGAGGAGTGCTTATATCAACGGTTTGTATAGAATCTGGTAATACAACCTCAAAATTTGTATTTGGAAATTCGTTTTGTCTAAATACATAGTTGCTTTGGATAGCTATTGAGATGTTATTAAAATTCGGGTTTGTGTATACTAAACTATTTAATGTGTTAGCAGCAGGCATGCTAATAAGAGGCTCATTAGAAGTTTTATCATATCCTTTTACTAAAGAAAATTGATGTACAAAACGCACATTATCTGTAAGTGACAAGTTAGCATCAAGATCTAAACCATACATTTGGGCTTGTGTTTGTCTGTATTCCCAAACTTGAAAATTTCCTCTAATGGTTTGCCTGATACCAGTAGGCTCGATAAGAATAAAATCATCTATTTTGGTAGCAAAAGGAGTTATAGTAAAATTAACCCTTTCACCTATTTTTTGGAGAGTAAGAGATATTTTATGTGCTGTTTCTGAAGTAAATTGTAAGTCTCCCAACTCTATTCTTGAAGCGCTATGATGCAAACCCTCGCTAAATTGTTCTGAGGCATTTGGAGCTCTTGAGGACAAAGAATAGTTAGCAAACAATTTATATAAGCCAAAACTATATTTGCTACCAATAGTAAAGGAAGGATTATAAAAATCTAACTTCGGGTTTACCAGAAGTTGATTTCCAATTTCTTCAACCACCAAATCTGAGAATTGGTTGTCATAGCCCCTATCTTGCCAAAAAGATCTTCTATAAAATTTAAATACATTCATGTGGGTATAATCAAACCTAAAACCTGCTTCTAAAACCCATTTTTGATTTATATCATAATTACCACTTGCAAACCCAGCAATGCTGTATTTATCATAATCTGGTATAAGGCGCCTTACTCCTGTTTCTGGGTTAGCATAATTTGTTTGTAGGCTACCAACGATTCCAAATTTTGTAGTTAATTTTTCTGAAATATCACTAGCTACATCTATAGTTAGTGTCTGGGTATCAAGAACAAGGTCTACTGAGGCTTTATCTTTATTTGACCCTCTTCTAACATCAAACTCTAATCTGTTGTTTTGTTGATAATCGTATTGTAAAGAAATGAGGCCTATATTTTCTATATTCTTAAAACCTTTTATGCGTGCAAGATGATGCGTTACATCTTGTCTTGGCGCGTCTATATTATAGGTGAAATCATTGATTATAGATGGCACAGGACTCGCTATGGCTTGAACTTGATCTTCAGCTCCACCAATATGAGAGGCCCTCAAGATTCCAATTTCATTTTTAAATAGGGAATAATAAGCCTCTACCCCATAATCTATTCTATTAAAACCTATTGTTGCTGCTATGTTTCTTTCAAAGACTCCTGTATTACTTAAATTATAGTTAGGAGCATTAAAATCACCATAGCGCTTCAAACTCCCTTGTACTGCTGTGTAAAAGCCATTTTGATTACTTCTAGTGAGAGATGATGACACCGTACCTCCCAATCCATTGCTTGATCCACTTAAAATAGTTTTTCCGTATAAAGAATCTAATAAAGGGACTTTAGGCGCAGAGGCTATAACAACACCTCCAATTGCGTTTCCTCCGTATTGAAGTGCACCAGCACCTTTTATAACTTTTAATGTTCCTACAGCGTTTATATCTATACTTGGAGCATGTTCTGCGCCCCACTCTTGATCTTGCATTTGCACTCCGTTATTAATGATGAGTACACGACTACTATGAAGTCCATTAATCATAGGTTTGACAACTGTATTTCCTGTGTTAAGAGAAGAAACACCACTAATACTATTTAGAGCATCACCAAGAGACCCACTACTAAAAGTAGTAATTGTTTGCTGGTCAACCAGATTTTCATAAATTGATTTTGTAGCTCTATTGGTTTTTTTTCCACTGACAATAATTTCATTTAATGACTCTAAATGATGTTCTAGTTTAAATGTTTTTTGAGTATCGTCTTTAATTAGTACAGAAAAGGCTTTGGTAGAACATGATGGGTGAGAAATTTGTAACTGATATGTGGCACTACACAAATTAGAGATCACAAAATTACCATCCAGGTCAGTAAGTACTCCAACTCCAGTTTGTGCAACAATCACGGTAGCTCCTGTAAGGACAGAACCATCATGTATATCTAGTAAGGAACCATATAATGTATTATTACAGTCTTGTGAATAAGACTGCATACTGCAACATAGCAGTAATAATAACGCAAATAAACGCATTGTATTCTTTTTAAAATTTTAAAACAAATTAAATCTCTAAGAAAGAATAGTAGGCGGTGCGCGAAGTTGATTTGAAGTTAATTTTTTTGTAAAGAAAGATGCAACAACAACAGTGCTATTTTTGTTTTGAGAAAATAAAACAACGTTAGTTACATAATTCTCAGGAAGTGTGTATTGAAAATTAATACTGTAAAAATCACAACCGTGGCATTCTGGTTGTTGTTCATGAAGATGTGTTGTTTGCTCATGGCACACTTCGTGCTCATGACCTTCAAAAAGATGAGAGAACTGAACAGACGCAGGAAGCATCAACACAAAAACAAGTGCTATTGCTCCAAAAAATCTTAAAAAGTTATTTTCTGTCTTCATCGTTAATTACAAAAATAACATTAACTAAATAATTTAGCTTGAAAATAATATAATATTTAATTGCTTTTTGTTTATTATTCTTGTTTATCTATGGAAAGAATGCTCATGCGTAAGTGTTTTATTACCTTTACATGAAATATAATATGTTGTTTGCATGAAGACTGAAAATTTGAGAATTGTGTTTATGGGTACTCCTGGTTTTGCAGTAGGTGTTTTAAGCACGTTGGTTAGCAACAATTATAATGTTGTTGGTGTAGTAACTGCTCCAGACAGGCCTAAAGGTCGTGGACGATCCCTTCAAGGCTCTGAAGTAAAACAATTTGCTTTACAACATAATATTAATGTATTACAACCCACGAATCTTAAAGACGCATCTTTTTTACAAGAATTAAAAAATCTGGCCCCTACCCTTCAAATTGTAGTTGCCTTTAGAATGTTACCAAAAGTAGTTTGGCAAATACCAAGCCTTGGCACCTTTAACCTTCATGCTTCTTTATTACCGCAATATCGGGGAGCTGCTCCTATAAACTGGGCTATTATAAATAAAGAACAAACAACAGGTGTTACCACATTTTTTATTGATGAAAAAATTGACACCGGAGAAATCATTCTTTCTCAAAAAGTTACTATCGCAGAAGATGAAACCGTTGGTAGTCTTCATGATGTGTTAATGGATATAGGAAGCCAACTTGTTATTGAAACGATAGAAATTATTAAAAAAGGAGATCTCTCTACAACCCCACAACCCCTTGGAGAAGACTTTTCTAGCCTACAATTACAAGAAGCGCCTAAGCTAACCCCAAACAATACCTATATAGATTGGTGTGCTACGCCAGAAACCATAGATCACTTTGTTAGAGGGTTAAACCCTTACCCATGTGCTTGGAGTTTCCTTGAGCAAGAAGGCGAAAAAATAAAAGTTAAGATATATAAGGTAGCCCTCATCAAACCAGAGCATGAAAATTCTTTATGGTTTATTACAAAGGATGCAGGTATTAAGATTTCAGAACATAGCCAACTTGGTGCTGTTAAAGAAATCCACAAAAAACTGTATGTTCAACTTCACAATCAAGTATTAGAAATCATAGAAATTCAACTTCCAGGAAAGCGAAAAATGCTGACCAAAGATTTAGTAAATGGTTATGATTTTATGCCAGATGCAAAAATGATTGTAAACCCGCATGCCTAGTGAGACTGTAAAAAACAGCTGTTTTTTGACTCGCTTATTAACAATCCCCCTAAGTTATTAACAAAAAGAGTGTTTTAGCTCGGCAATCCTTGTCAATGTTGAATATCCGTTTAAATTTGTATAGGTACTAATCGTATTTTTTAATCATTTTTTTAATTTAAACTAATATTATGAACAAATCAGATTTAATCGACGCAATGGCAGAAGATGCTGGAGTAACAAAAGCAGCAGCTAAAAAAGCATTAGAGTCTTTCCTTGGAAATGTACAGGGATCTCTTAAAAACGGAAACAGAGTTTCTTTAGTAGGTTTTGGATCTTGGTCAGTAACTAGAAGAGCTGCAAGAGAAGGAAGAAACCCTCAAACGGGAAAAACTATCCAAATAGCTGCTAAAAACGTTGTAAAGTTCAAAGCAGGTTCAGACTTACAGACTAGTGTAAACTAAATCACTGTATTTCACAACATAGAAAACCTCTTTGCTTATGCAAAGAGGTTTTTTTTTATTAAAATTTTAGTACTGTTATGTTTTAGTTGGATATTACAAAAAAAAACTGTAGGTTTAGTTAACCTAACCACCAACAATGACACTACTTAAACCCGATAAAGGTCATTTACTAGTTGCAAAGCCATCCATAATTGGAGATGTGTCCTTTAATAGATCTGTTATATTATTGACAGAGTATAATACAGAAAATGGTTCTGTGGGTTTTATTCTCAACAAACCACTTGAATATACTCTTAAAGACTTTATACCTGAGATTAACTCTAACCTACCAGTTTACAACGGTGGTCCAGTAGAGCAAGATAATCTGTACTTTATTCATAAAATACCAGAACTAATTCCTGGAAGTGTTGAAATATCCCAAGGTATCTTTTGGGGAGGAGACTTTAAAGCTATCTCTAAATTGCTAATACAGGACAAACTAACTCAATCACAGATACGTTTTTTCTTGGGTTATTCTGGTTGGTCTAAACAACAACTAGACCAGGAGCTTGAATTAAATAGCTGGGTGGTTGCGCCAAATGACTACAAAAACAACATCATTGGTAATAACAATAACAATCTGTGGAAAGAAAAAATGTTAGAACTTGGAGGCAACTATATGTTGTGGTCTAACGCCCCCCAAAACCCTTCTTACAATTAAATATCTTGTTTATGTAACAAGATTATCCGAGTCTGGCTTTTGCATTAAGCTTGCCCAATAATTCTTTTGCTATAATGTTGGTGTATTGTTTCTTTCTATACTTTGTGATAGATTGAATTCCTGTAATTACGTTGGTGACAAACATTTCATCGGCCTTTTGCAATTCAAAAGGTGATATAGATACTTCTTGCACATCATAATCGAACAAATCAGCCAGGATGTCGAGAATTTGTTTACGCATTATGCCTTTTAAACAGCCATCTTTTAGTGGTGGGGTTTTTATAGTATCTCCTTTTACTAAAAAAATATTTCCGTTTAAGGCTTCTACAATTTGCTTTTTTTCATTCAAAAGTAAGCAATTATCATACTTATTTTCTTTAGCATAAATACTGCCCAAAACGTTTATGACTTTATTATTTGTTTTTAATGTTGAGAGTAGTCCTGATGTAATGTAATGATCCTTAAATAGTTCTACTTCGTACTGATTTTGCCTTAATAAGTAAAAAGGATTTTGTAAATCACTACACGCTACGGAAAATTGAATTTCGTTAATTGTTGGGCTATAAAAACCACCTTCTTGGCGCCATACAAGAATTTTAACTCTATAGGCCCCAGTTATAGCGCCGTTAGCCTCTATGGTTGCTAAAATTTGCTTCTCTAAGTATTCTTGAGTAAAATTCATAGGAATTTCCATGCGTAATATACGCATAGAGGCCATTAGCCTAAAGTAATGATCCTCCCAAAAATAAATTTTACCCCCGCTAACGCGGAGGGTTTCAAAAAGCGCGTCGCCATAATTTAACCCTCTATTAGAAATAGATATAGCTGCCTTGTGCTTTTCGAGAATGGTACCATTTAAATTTATCATAAAAAAATGCCACTCTAATTTATTATAGAGTGGCACAAAGATACGAGTATCTATATTTATTTTTTAGGTTGATCCCAATATTTGTTTTAGCTCAGAAACCATGTTTTCCCAAAGCATTTTCCCCTCTTCAACTTCACCATCCTCAGCAAAGTCTGTGATCATAAGTGAAACATCTTTGGTAATCTCATCTACTTGAATACGCAATTCAAAATAATAATCTGTACCTGCATCCACATCCCACCTAAATTTAATTCGTTCGGCGTTCTTTTTTGTTAGCAAAACAGCTTTTTCTTCGGCACCATCCCAAATAAATTCAAAATTTTCTCCTCTAGAGTTTACGTTATCTGCATACCATTCAGAGAGTCCAGATGGTGTAGATATATACGTGTACAATAATGAAGGGGAAACTTGTATTGGAATTTCCATTTCATATTTTATTTTTTCTTCCATTGTTGTTTGTTAGTTAGTCCAATATAGATATTAAATATAAAAACCAAAAGAAAGAAACCTATTATTTACGCCTAAGAAATAATATCTGGCAGTAATAGAATATTCTTATTTCTATGACAGTATACTATCTTCTAAATTTACGTCTCTTTTTGGCACCATCTTGAGAAGATGAACTTGGTTGAGAACGATTATTGTTGCGTCTTCCTCTATTATGAGCAGCTTTGTTTTCTGCTTTTTTAGCTTCTACTTCATGTAGTGATTCGGTTGGTTCAAAACCAGGTATTACAGTGCTTTCAAGCTTAATGTTAAGCAACTTTTCTATACCTCTTGCGTAAGCATATTCATCAACGCTTACTATGGAAATTGCTTTTCCACTGGCTCCCGCCCTACCTGTACGTCCTATTCTGTGAACATAATCTTCCGGTATGTTAGGCAACTCAAAGTTTATTACATGAGGAAGCAATGGAATATCAAGCCCGCGTGCTGCGATATCTGTAGCTACCAAAACAGATATGCTACCCTCTTTAAAACCAGCGAGTGCTCTTGTTCTTGCTCCCTGACTTTTATTACCGTGTATGGCCGCAGCTTTAATGTTTGCTTTTTCTAATTTTTGTGATAGCTTGTTGGCGCCATGTTTAGTTCTAGTAAATACCAATACTTGATTCCAGTTTCCTTCGGTTATGAGTTTGATTACAAGATTAGTTTTTAAGCCTTTGTTAGTTCTGTAAATTATTTGATCTACTTTCTCTGCAGTTGTATTTTGTGGAGCTGCCTCCACCATAGCAGGATTATTTAAAAAGCTATTTGCAAGGGTTTTGATTTCTTTTGAAAAAGTTGCAGAAAATAACAGGTTTTGGCGTTTACTTGGCAACAGCGCTAAAATTCTTTTTATGTCTCTTAAAAAACCCATGTCTAGCATTCTGTCTGCCTCATCCAAAACCAAGAACTGAATTCCAGAAAAATTAATAACACCTTGATTGTGCAAATCTAGTAACCTACCAGGTGTAGCTACCAATATATCCACGCCTTGGCGCAGTGTTTTTATTTGAGGATTGGCGTTAACGCCACCAAATACTACCGTACTTTTAAGATCTGTAAACTCTGAGTAGGTCTTAACATCTTCAAGTACCTGCGCAGCAAGTTCTCTAGTTGGAGTTAAGATTAAAGATTTTATTTTTCTTCTTCCTTGATGCTGGCCGGGTTTAGCTAAAAACTGTTGTAGCATTGGTAATGTAAAGCCAGCAGTTTTTCCTGTTCCAGTTTGAGCAGAGGCTAAAACGTCTCTACCGTCAAGTATTTTGGGGATTGCTTTTTGTTGAATTGGACTTGGTGTAGTGTATCCTTTTTTGCTAATTGCTTTAAGCAAGGCATCAGAAAGCCCTAGTGATTGAAATGACATAAATAATGTTAAAAGAATAGGCAAGAACCTATTCTTAATGAGCGACAAATGTACGGTTTATTTCTTCAGAAATTTTAACAGAAATAAAATAGAATAAAAAATGGTGGATTGTTTGCCCTACATTATTTTGTTTTTATCTTTGCAGCCGCTTTGGTATACATAATGCATAACAAAGCACAACCAGTAACATTTGGCGAGGTAGCTCAGCTGGTTAGAGCACTGGATTCATAACCCAGAGGTCGGCAGTTCAAGTCTGCTCCTCGCTACAAAAAAAAGCCCATACAGATGTATGGGCTTTTGTTATTTATGAAAAACTTACGCTAGTATTTTAATTAAATTCTCAAGGCTTAGTGATTGTTTATCACCTGTTTGCATGTTTTTAAGGGTGTAGGTATTATCCTTAATATCTTGTTCTTTTATTAAAACACCATATAATATACCTTTTCGCTCTGCGTAGGTGAGTTGTTTTCTTTCTTTCTTTTGATTGGTTGCAGTATCTGGGTACAACTCTGCAGAGATTCCATTGCTTCTTAATTGCTTGATGGCTTTCATAGCGAATATGGCCTCTGATTTTCCAAAATTAAAAAACAACACCTCTGTGTTTGCAGATGCGGTTTCTGGAAATAACTCAAGTTCTTCAAGAACTAAATAGATTCTATCCAACCCAAAAGAGATACCAACACCACTAACATCTTTTAAACCAAAAATACCTGTGAGATCATCATAACGCCCCCCTCCACCAATACTTCCCATAGTAACACCTTGTGGAGCACTCACCTCAAAAATAGCTCCTGTATAGTAGTTTAAACCTCTAGCCAAGGTAACATCAATGGCTAGGCTAGCTGTCTGTAATTCTAAGGCTGTAACATTAGTAACAATAAACTCCAACTCTTGTATACCTTGCATTCCAATTTGGGAGGATGCGAGCATATCTTTTAGGCTTTCTAATTGCTGGTTTACATCCCCTTGCATGATAAATAAAGGCTGTACTTTAGCAATTGCATCTTGTGTTATTCCTTTTTCTAGCATTTCTTTTTTAACACCCTCTGCTCCTATTTTGTCAAGTTTATCTAAGGCAACAGTAAAATCAATAAGCATATCTTCTGCACCTATTACTTGAGCTATACCAGCTAGTATTTTACGATTGTTCATCTTTATTACAGTTCCTTTTAGTGAAAGATCTGTAAAAACTGCATCATACAATTGTACCAACTCCACTTCTTGTAATAAGGAAGTGCTCCCAACCACATCTGCATCACATTGGTAAAACTCTCTAAATCGTCCTTTTTGAGGTCTATCTGCACGCCACACAGGTTGTATTTGGTATCTTTTAAATGGAAATGTAATATCATTTTGGTGCTGCACAACGTATCTAGCAAACGGTACGGTTAGATCATACCTAAGTGCTTTTTCACTAATTTGTCCAGTTAGTTTTTGGCTTTCTTTATTTATTAATAAAGCATCGGTGGCTTTTTTCAAATAATCACCGCTGTTAAGAATTTTAAATATTAAACGATCCCCTTCGTCACCATATTTCCCCATAAGGGTTTCACTCTTCTCGAAACTAGGTGTTTCTATAGCCTGGAAACCAAAACAAGAAAAATGACGCTTTATGGTGTCCATAATATAGTTGCGCTTAGCTACTTGAGTTGGAGAAAAATCACGGGTTCCTTTTGGAATAGATGGTTTCATGGTACTGTCTTTAAAATACAAATATCATAATTAGCGCGGTCTTCTACTAGTATTGTAAGGCTAAATTTATACATAGTATTAACATTTGACAAGCACTTTGTAAATTTTTAAGTTAATGTCATACAAAACTGTAACTTTACCCAAAGACCTTAGTCTAACAACAAATTACTAATTTATGTTTTCACTGTTTCGCGAAAATGTGCGCATTGCACTAGACTCTATAAAAACACAATTACTCAGAACCATTTTAACTATTGTGATTATGGGAATTGGCATTTGGTCTCTTGTAGGGATTTTAAGTGCTGTAAAAGCACTTGAAACTAACATTGCGGGTAATTTTGCTTCTATGGGAAGTAATACCTTTAATATAGAACGATATGAGTTTTCTGTAAATCGAGGAGGCCGAGGTGAGCGCAAAAAAATTAACCCTATCATTAGGTATGATGATGTGCGTAATTTCATAGATATATATGAGTATCCTTTTACAAGTACTTCTGTCTCATTTGCTGGAACTGGATCTGCAGAGGTTCGGTATGAAGGCAATAAGACAGACCCAGAGGTACAAGTGTATGGGGTAAATGAAAACTACCTAGACAACACCGGAACCCTAGTAGATCAAGGAAGAAACTTTACTGTTTTTGATATTCAAAACAATACCAAAGTGTGCCTTATTGGTTCAGATTTTTTGAAAAGTCTTTTTGAAAATGAAAACCCTTTAAATAAAACCATAAGTATTCGTGGTGTGAAATTCAAAATCATTGGTATACTAGAATCCAAGGGAGCTACCTTTGGAAATAACCAAGATTTAAAAGTGTTACTACCTATACAAGTTGCGCGAGGAATATTTACCCAGCCAAACATAAACTACACCATTAGTATAAAAGTGGTAGACAAAGCAATGATGCAAGGAGCCCAAGATGAAGCTTTGGTTTTATTTAGGAACATTAGAGGGCTAAGTCCTATTGAAGAAAAAAACTTTGGAATCTTACGAAGTGATGACCTATTAGCGCGGGCATCAGATATTGGTGGGGTATTAGAGACCGCAGCCTGGATCATAAGCATCATTACAATCTTAGGCTCCTCAATAGCGCTCATGAACATCATGCTAGTTTCTGTAACAGAGAGAACTAGAGAGATTGGCGTACGTAAAGCTTTAGGTGCTAAAAATGGCACCATATCAACTCAATTTTTAATTGAAACCATTGTCATTGGTCAATTTGGTTCTATACTTGGAATTATCTTAGGGGTGCTTACAGGTATTGGATTTGCTGCTGCTTTTGATTTTGAATTTACCCTACCCATTGTAGCGATGGTCTGGGCAACAATCATCACATTTGTGGTAGCTGTGCTTGCTGGCGCTTATCCAGCCGTTAAAGCAGCGAGACTTGATCCTATAGAAAGTTTGAGGTACGAGTAAAAGGTAGTAAGAGAAGTGTATTATTTTCTTGTTAACTATTTAAAATTTCTTGAAAAAAACCATATAAATCTCCCTTAGTAATAGCAGCGCCTTGCTGTATGAGCTTAAATATATCAAGGTTTTTATCTTCTGTATATTCTTTTGTAGCCGTATAAAACTCCACATCATCTGTAGCATAGTTTTTTTGTAGCCAAGAGTATCCCTCTTTAGTTGTTATATCAATACCCTCTAAAACTACTTTTACAGAAATTAATGACATTTGCTGAGCTTCTATTTTAAATAAAAACAACAGTTTTGGAGATAAATTCTCTAAAAATTTCGCCTGGCTAAGCGCACCTTCCCAAACCAGATCACTAAATACATCAAGTTCTTGCTCTGCAACCTGTGGCTGCTCTTTTTTAATAGTTTGCCATTCTTGGGCCGTAATGGTTTGTGTAGCCAAAAAATTGATGAATTCTTGTTGCAAACTATCGAGCTGTTCTTTGGTAAGTCTTGCGTATTTCATACTGTGATTATAAGGGTACTAAAATTTCATAAAAAAACCTCTCACATTGCTGAGAGAGGTTTGATGTATTTTAAAAATAATTTTATTTGCTTGCCTGGGCAACAACGTCAAAAGTAAATGTAGAAATTACATCTCTATGGAAACGCACACTTGCCTCATATTGGCCAGTACGCTTAATGATTCCACCAGCGATTGTGATAAATTTCTTTTCTAATTCAATACCTTCTTTTGCAAATGCCTCAGAAAGGTCTGCGTTAGAAACAGATCCAAATAACTTGTCTCCTTCTCCAGTTTTCACTACAATTTTGAAATCTGCTAAAGAGGAAAGCTTAGTCGCTTCAGCTTTTGCGGCATCAATAACCTTTTGCTCCTTGTGTGCACGCTGCTTTAATGTTTCTGCAAGCATTTTCTTTTGAGAAGGTGTTGCTAGTACAGCATGACCGTTTGGGATAAGGAAGTTTCTTCCGTATCCATTTTTTACATTTACTAGATCATCTGCAAAACCAAGATTCTCAACGTCTTTTTTTAATATAAGTTCCATATTCCTATCTTGTTTTTATTTTAATAAATCGGCAACATAAGGCATAAGTGCCAAATGACGTCCTCTTTTTACTGCAACAGCCACTTTACGTTGGTACTTCAAAGAAGTTCCTGTAAGTCTTCTTGGTAACAATTTACCTTGCTCGTTTACAAATTTTAATAAAAAATCTGGATCTTTATAATCGATATATTTAATACCAGACTTCTTGAAACGACAGTACTTCTTAGCTTTTGACGTTTCTATATTTAATGGAGTTAAATATCTGATTTCTCCATCTTTTTTTCCTTTTGCTTGTTCTTGTATAGATGCCATAGCTTATAGTGTTTTAATATTATCACGCTTTCTTCTTCTCTCTGCCCAAGCAATTGCATGCTTGTCTAGAGCTACAGTAAGATAACGCATTACACGCTCTTCTCTTCTGAAAGCTACTTCTAATTCGTTGATAGCCTCACCTGTTACGGTGAATTCTAGCAAGTGATAAAAACCACTTTTTTTGTTTTGAATGGCATAAGCTAATTTTTTTAGCCCCCAATTCTCTTTTGATATCATCTTAGCACCTTTAGAAATAAGAATATCTTCAAATTTCTTTACTGTTTCCTTTATCTGTTCTTCAGATAAAACGGGATTTAAGATGAAAACAGTTTCGTAATGATTCATTTTAAAATCTATTATTGATTAATATTAATTCCTAGCGTCATGCTAAGAGTGTGCAAAAATACTATATATTTTACAAATAACAAACGCCTTATTCAACAAATAATGATTCCAGCAAAAAATAGATAAAGAGCATTTTTTTACGATAAAAATTAAATAAAGTTGCATTTCATCGACAAAAGACTTATTTTTGATGACATAAACCCCCATAAGATGGAAAAAACGATACTTAACTGTGCCGTTGTAGATGATTCTACATTACAGAGACTTTCTATAGTTAAATTGATAGAAAACCACCAGTCTTTGAATTTGGTTGCACAGTACAATAATGCTATTGAGGCAAAAGAAGGTATTGCAACCTCTAATATAGATTTGATATTCCTAGACATCGAAATGCCAATTCTTTCTGGCTTTGATTTATTAGATGATTTAACAGCGAAGCCACAGATAATTTTTGTTACGGGAAAAACCAAATATGCCTTCAAAGCTTTTGATTATGATGCCATTGATTATCTGCGCAAGCCAATTTCAAAAGAACGTTTTTTAAATGCCGTACATAAAGCCGTTACAAATTATAAACTTAAAAACGAAGAGGGTTTTGATGAAGAAGATTTCATTTTTGTAAAAAGTAATCTAAAAAAACGTAAAGTATTTTTAAATGAATTGCGATACATCGAGGCGCTTGGAGATTACGTAAAAATGGTAACAGAACATGACTCTTTAGTTGTACTTTCAACAATGAAAGCATTTGAGGCGCTGCTGCCTAAGGATCGATTTTTACGAATACACAAATCTTACATAGTAAATTTGGATAAAGTAATACGATATAACAGTAAAGTTATTGAACTAGAAAAAGAAGAACTTCCACTTAGTAGAAATAGAAAAACAGATCTTGTTCAGGCATTGGCTGCCAACAACAAAGACTAGTTATATAGTTAATGCCCAGGTTTTATTTAAAACAAATAAAACCTGGGCATTTTTTTGTTTAAAAAATTAAGTAGTCCTAAATTATATCAGTTAATCACATCAATAATTATCTACATCTATGCTTACTCGTATAGATGAAAATTGCTTGGCGGCATTAAAACTACGCTGCACACTTGCAATGTAATTTTTAGTGTTTTGCAAAGATTTATTTTTAGGGATTTTGACCAATACACCAGTAATATATTGGTTTCTTACTCTTGCTACCGCTGGAGCCTCTGGACCCAACACATTGTCTTGAAGATGTTGTTTAAGAGCCATAGCATACCACTGTGCACCAGATTCTACCTTTTGTAGGCTTCTGTCTTTGAATGTGATTTTTATAGTTCTATAAAAAGGTGGGTATTTAAAATCATATCTCTCTTGGGTTTGAACACGATACATTTCTTGATATCCATTGACACTAACTTGTTGTAAAATAGTATGGTACGGATTATAGGTCTGAATAAGAACACGCCCCTGCTCTTTGGTTCGCCCTGCCCTACCAGCAACTTGAAGTAAAAGTTGAAAACTACGCTCATGGGCCCTAAAGTCTGGGAAATTTAGAAGATTGTCTGCATTCATTACACCTACCAGACCAACATTTCTAAAATCCAAACCTTTTGCTAGCATTTGTGTGCCAATTAATATATCAATTTCAAGATTTTCTAACCTATCAATTAATTTTTTATAGGCATGTTTACCTCTGGTTGTGTCTTGATCCATTCTAGCCACAGTATGGTCTGGAAATAAGGCTACAAGCTCAGTTTCAATTTGTTCTGTACCAAACCCTTTACTATCTAAAGTTTCTAACCCACATGCCATACAACTTAGTTGCATTGGTGTGTTATGGCCGCAGTAATGACAGCGTAATTGATTTTTGTATTTATGAAACGTTAGACTTACATCACAATTTGGACACTGGGGTGAACTACCACAAGTTTTACACTCTACAATAGGCGAAAAACCTCTTCTGTTCTGAAAAAGTATAATTTGCTGATTGTTGCTTAAAGACACTTTTATTTCCTCCAACAATCGGTCACTGAAATGACCCGTCATCTTCTTCTTCTTGTGTTTTTCTTTAATATCTATTAGCTCTATGGTTGGCATTTTAATATTTCCGAAGCGTTTATTTAAACTCACCAAACCATACTTACCCTCTTTTGCATTGTGGTAACTCTCTAAAGAAGGAGTTGCAGAACCCATCAGGAGTTTACCCTGATGTATTCTTGCCAAGACTATAGCACTATCTCTTGCTTGGTATCTTGGGGCTGGGTTATACTGTTTAAAAGAAGGTTCATGAGCTTCATCAACAATAATAAGACCTAGATTGCTAAATGGTAAAAACAAAGAGGATCTGGCACCAATGATAATTTGTGCCTTAGCCTTGTTTTGTAAAACGTTATTCCAAAGCTCTACTCTTTCGTTTACAGAATATTTTGAATGGTATACCCCTATTTTTTCTCCAAAATAAAATTGCAACCTAGAAATAAGTTGTGTGGTTAGTGCAATTTCAGGTAACATAAATAACACCTGTTTATTACTAGAGAGCTGCTGTTCTATAAGTTTTATATATATCTCGGTCTTACCACTAGCGGTAACACCATGGAGCAAAACAACATCCTGCTCTTTAAAACAAGTATTTATCTCTTTATAGGCTTGTTGTTGAGCATCACTTAAATCCATAATAGACTGCGGAGCATCGCCTGTATAATCAATTCTGTCTTTTTTGAGATAAAACTCCTCTAAAATTCCTTTTTTAACCAAGGCCTTTATAGCACCAGGACCAGCACCACTAGCCTTTTGAAAGGAAGTCACTCCAACTGCTTTTTTAGTTTGAGCTTGTAGGCTAAATAGTTGTAATAAAATTTCTTTTTGCTTAGGTGCTCTTGAAAGGCTTTCAAGCAAACCAGAAAGCTGCTCTTGTTCCTGGTATAAACGAGCTACTTTAATATATTTTTTTAGCTTAGGAGTATACTGCTCATACATTTCTTCCTGTACCTCAATAACGCCCATATCCAAAAGGTCTTTAAGAACTTTTACTACTTGAGTGCTGTCCAATACAGCTCTTACATCATTAATATGCAAAGGTGATCGTTGTTGCAGGGCCTCAATAACTAAATATGCTTCATCTGAAATTTTTGCAGGATCTACAGCAGTATTCTTACATAAAGACACCACCGTTTCACTCTCTAGTAAAAAAGCACTAGGAAGAGCAGCTTTTACTATTTCGCCAAGTGTGCACATGTAATAACTAGCCATCCACTGCCAGTGTTTTATTTGCTGTGGTGTTATAATAGGTGTTTGATCAAGAATTTGATCAATACTCTTGGTCTTATAACCCTCTGGTGCTTGATCGTGGACTTGATACACAATAGCGGTATACACCTTAGACTTTCCAAAAGGGACCGCAACTCTATGGCCTTGTTTTAAAAAGCCTGCCTCATCCTTGTTTACACTGTAGGTAAAGGTTTGTTTTAAAGGTATGGGTAGTATGACGTCTATATAGAACAAGCTATGGCTATGGATGTTTGTTGGATAGTAAAAATAAAAAAGCTACTTATTATTTAAGCAGCCTTTTATTGATTTTATACACAAGTTATTAGCTTTAGGGCTTACTATAACTTCATTTATAAAAAAATCCAGTATGCTTATTTAACTATAGAGCATACTGGATTATTTGTTTGAAAATCATGAAATGAAAAAGAAAATTATTTCCCTAACATTCCGCTTTTAAGATTTGAGTCTGCAGGATTTTCACCTAACCAGATACCAAATAGTGCTTTTTTGAAATCCATACCTTGAATAGATCCTAGCTCTTTTTTGTTTTTGTAGCATACTACACCTTTACCTGTTTGGTAAGTGATGTCATAAGTATCTCCTTCAACAATATCTTCGCTAAAAAAGCCCATAAATGTTTTAATTTCTGCAGCAAAAGGATCTGTATTTCCTCTAGTAGATGCTTCGAAACCATCTTCTACAGCTTCACTCATAGCATCACTAGACACAAAACTAGAAGTAATTACAAGCTGTATTGCTTGGTTTTGATCTGCACCAATAATAGCAGCAGCGTCTTTAGTTTTACTTGGTAGGTATAGTCCTCCAGAGTATAACTTTAAAAACAATTTGGTACGAATACCTGCTCCATTAAGAACTAAGGTTTCATTATTAAAATCTAGAGTGTTAGGAAGGGTTACTTCACCAACTTGAGTTTGTGCTGTTGCCATATTAAGGGTGAACACTGAAATTGCAAGTAGAATAAACTTTTTCATTTTTGTTTGTTTAAAATTAATTTGATTCATTTTGTTTGTTGCGTAAACGCTGTAATGTAATATTAAGCTCAAAGCCCAAAAGTAATAAATTACTATTTATCCAAATATATAACAACATTATTAAAAGAGCCCCAAGAGAACCATATAACTCGTTATAAGTTGAAAAATTATTGATATAAATACCAAAAAAGTAAGTAGTAGCCAAAAACAACAAGGTAGTAACTAAAGCCCCTAGAGAGAAAAACTTAGATATTTTTCCTTCTTTGGTTCCAAAATAATACAAAGTTGAAATTGTACTGTACAATAATACCACAAAGGCGGTAAGTTGCAAAGCAGATAACCAAAATACATCTTCACTTAAAAAAGCCCTTCCTTGAAGGTCCCGAATCCCGTACTCACCATATAATATAATAACCACTGTTATTATTAGAGCTAGTGCAAATAGTACAGAAACACCAAGAGCAACTGCATATTGCTTAAAAAAGCCTCTATTGATTTTTACATGGTAAGAATATTCAAAGGCGCTAAAAATAGCGTTGACTCCATTGGCAGCCAAAAATATAGATAATAAAAACACAAAAGACAATAAGCCACCTCTTGGATTAATTGCAATATCTGAAATTACAGGAATGAAAAGATTAGCAGTTTGAGGAGGAAGAAAACCCTCTATAAAGATTAAAAACCTAGACTGAAATCCTGCTATAGGTATGTAGGGTATAAGATTTAGTATAAATAGTAAAAAAGGAAATATAGCAACAAAAAAACTGTAGGCTATAGAGCTAGCTCTTGGAGAAAAGGTCCCTTGTAGTATCCCTTGGAGGTATAATTTAATAAAATCATAAAACGTTAAACCACCCATGCCAGGTAGCTTAATTTGTTTTGTAAGCCATAGTACTTGCTTTATGATAGGTGTTTTGAGCAAGGTATCCTCAACGGTATTGCCAATGGGAGTTTGATCTTCTTGCATTATATTGCTTTTAAACTTAAATCCATATTATGCACAGAATGAGTTAAGGCTCCACTAGAAATATAATCTACACCGCACTTGGCGTACTGGACAATGGTATCTAATGTAATACCACCACTAGACTCAGTTAAGCAGCTATCACCAATCATTGCAACAGCCTTTTTAGTGTCTTCAAAGCTAAAATTATCAATCAAAATTCTATAAACACCCGTAGTTGATAAAATTTGCTCTATTTCATTAAAATCTCTTGCCTCTACAATGATTTTTAAATCTAGGTTATTGTCCTTTAAGTATTGCTTTGTTATTTCTATTGCCTTTACAACACCTCCACAAAAATCGATATGGTTGTCTTTTAACATAATCATATCATACAATGCAAATCTATGGTTTTCTCCACCACCAATAGTAACTGCCCATTTCTCAAGTGCTCTAATTCCTGGTGTTGTTTTTCTTGTATCTAGTATTTTTGTATTGGTAGATTCCAGTAGTTTTACATACTGATTTGTTTTGGTAGCAATAGCGCTCATGCGCTGCATGGCATTAAGTACGAGTCTCTCTGCCTTTAAAATAGATTGTGAGCTTCCAGATACTATAAAACATACATCACCTTGTTTTACTGGACTTCCGTCTGTAATTTTTACATCTACAACTAGAGTAGGATCTATAAAATTAAATACCTGTTGCGCAAATGCCACACCTGCAATGATACCATCGTCTTTTACTAGTAAATGAGCACTCCCAGTGGCCTTATTAGAAATACAAGCCAAGGAAGAGTGATCTCCCTCACCCACATCTTCACGAATTGCATTGGCAATGATGATGCTAATTTCTTTGTTAAATTGTTTGCTCGAGATCATGTACAGACATTTTTCTGCTAAGTTAAATAATAGGAAGCATTACACACATACTCTTGTCATTTTTTTATCCTTAAGTCTCTGGTGTTTACTCAAAACAAAATGATATGCAAGCGCAATAATCTTTGTAATTTAGCCATCTAGATATCAACCTGAATACCTAACGGTATTTGACCTTTTTTTACTCACATATGTCTATATATCAAAAAATCATTGCTGTTGCTACACTCATTATTGGAAGAAATAACGCTTTTAAATACGGATTTAACATTTCTCCTATGTATAGAAGGAGTACCGCTAAGATTCTTTCCATCTCAAAAGACATGCTATCTGTAGCGATAAAACTACCCATAAGCTATAAAAACAAAAATTATGTAAACTCTATTTTTGGTGGAAGTATGTTCTCTGCTACAGATCCAATTGCTATGACGCAGCTCATAAGTATTTTGGGGGATAATTATGTTGTTTGGGATAAATCTTCGGAAATATTTTTTAAAAGACCTGCCAAGGAAAATTTATACGCAACCTTTACATTTACTAAAGATGAAATTCAAGCAATAAAAGATAGCGTAGCTACAGAAAAAGAAATAACCATTACCAAAATAATTTCACTCACTAGTAAAGACAGCACCATCACCTATTGTGAAGTACATAAAGTGATTTACATTGCTAGTAAAGCATTTTATAAAGAAAAAATAAAACGACGTAATACATAAAACAAGTATTTATGAAAATCACACTATACGTTATAGGAAAAACAGACAATTCTCATATTGAGTCACTTACAAAGGTATACGAGCAGAGACTGCAACATTATATAAATTTTACACTCGAGGTAATACCAGACATAAAAAATGTAAAAAACCTAAGTCAAAGCCAGCAAAAAACTGCAGAAGGAGATGCCTTACTTAAAAAATTACATACCAGTGATTTTTTGTGTGTCCTAGACGAAAAAGGAAAGACATTCACCTCAGAGGGTTTTGCGAGTTTTTTACAAAAGAAAATGAATAGTGGTCTTAAAAATTTAGTTTTTGTAATAGGCGGCCCCTATGGTTTTAGTGATACTATGTACCAAAGAGCAAATGCTAAGATATCTTTATCTTCTATGACTTTTTCACACCAGATGGTTCGCCCGTTTTTTATGGAACAATTATACAGAGGGTATACGATTTTAAAAAATGAGCCGTATCACCATAAATAGCATCTTATTTGGCATTCTAAATAAATACTAGCCTATTGTTAAAGTTTAAGATATTGCCATCCAGGTGCAATCTAATTTATCTGCAAGCATGTGCAATAAAAGCCCAATAGACACCACTCTAGCTCTTGGAAAAAGAAACAATATAGCATAACAAATAATAGCCAAAGGCTGATGCAACAAGTGATATCCAATACTACACCTAGTGGCATCAAAAACTGGCTGTGATAGCAAATGGTCAAGATCTACCGCCATGGTTGCTAAAAGAATTAATGCTGTTTTAATCCATTTGGGCCTGTAAAAAATATAGGCAATGGCAATTGGCACTAAAAAGTGTAATCCGTAATGTACAAAGGGTTGTAGCATTATTGATTTTTTAATAATTTTTTAATAATGGCAAGTTTTTTTTGAGTGTAGGGAGCGTATTTTAATGATGACTCATACCATGTTGGTTTATCTAATATGCTCTTAAAATTACTAAAACAATTAAAACCCGCTTGGCCATGATAACTTCCGAAACCACTACTACCAACACCTCCAAAAGGAAGATTTGGGTTTGAAATATGCATGATGGTATCATTTATAGCACCGCCTCCAAATGAAATTTCTTTTATAATTTTATTTTTAACCTGTTCACTACTCGTAAAGACATAACAAGAAAGAGGCTTTGGTAATAGTTGCACATTTTTGACAGCTTCATTCAAATCGGTGAAAGTAAGCACCGGTAAAATAGGACCGAATATCTCCTCTTGCATAATTTTGTCATCAAAGCTAATAGAACGGAGTAAAGTTGGAGCAATATAACGCTGTGCTTTATCTGTATGTCCTCCATAATATATTTTTGAGGGGTCTAAAAGTGCCGCTAATCTATCAAAATTACGCTCGTTTATGATTTGAACATAGTTATCATTCTCAAAGCTATACCTTGCGTTTTCAATTTCTTTGGTAAGGGCTTTTAATAAAGTTTCTGAAATTTGAGCATCTACATACAAATAATCTGGAGCAATACATGTTTGACCCGCATTTAAGAATTTACCCCAAACAATTCTTTTTGCTGCCATTTTTATATTAGCATCCTTAGTAATTATCACGGGGCTCTTACCGCCAAGCTCAAGGGTAACTGGAGTTAGATGCTCTGCAGCAGCTTTGTATATAATTTTACCTACCGTAGTGCTTCCAGTAAAAAAGATCTTGTCAAACTTTTGTTTTAAAAGCTCAGTAGTTTCTTGAACTCCTCCTTGGATTACTTTTAAGAAATTAGGGTCAAAAGCTTCATTTAAAATAGAGGCCATCAAACTAGAGGTCTGTGAAGAAATCTCACTAGGTTTTAATATAATAGTGTTTCCTGCTGCAATAGCAGCAACAATAGGTGCCAATGAAAGTTGGTACGGGTAATTCCAGGAGCTAATAATGAGCGTTACTCCAAGTGGCTCTGGTATAATGTAACTTTTGGCTGGAAAATTACCCAAGTTTGTTTTTACTCTTTGTTTTGAAGACCAACGTGTTAATTTTTTTTTTGCTTGTTTTATATCATACAATACAATACCAATCTCGGTCATGTAATTCTCAAAGCTGCTTTTCTTAAAGTCATTGTATATAGCCCTGTCTAGTAGTTCTATATTATCATTCAACACATCTTCCAGAGATGTTAATTGCTTTATTCTAAAGCTGATATCTTTGGTGGTATGCGAATTAAAAAATTGACGTTGTTGAGCAACTAATTCTTTCATATAAAATAAAGTAGCTAAAGTTCTGGTTTGTTATCGCGGGTTTGTACACATTAAAACAAAAGGGAAACTATTACTTACCCCTGTGCAAAACACGGTATTCTTCATAGCATTCGCTGATTGCATCTAGTATTTGAAGATCACTTGCAGCTGTAATAAAATCACTAGAATAGCTGCAGTTATTTAATATTTCGTCAATATCTAGACGTTCTAACTGCAACACGGCCATTAATGTTTCTCTGTCAAACTTACTTGCAAGAAGATTTCTTATGGCGTCATTCTCCTTCATTTTACGGAGTTTCTTCATCTGCCTGGGGCGTTTACCAAAAACATTATAAAGGAAATCTGCAGGATTAAACACAGAACTCAACACCTTGGATAATGCACTTGGCTGTTTGTCTCCACCTTCATATCCACTACCCCCAATACCATCTATACGGTAGCGGTAGTTATCATAGATAGGAATGGTACGGGCATCTACCTCAATATATCCCGTAAGAGTTACAGGCTTCACTAAAACTTCCTCAAGGGCAATACCAATTTCTGTCATCTTTATTTTTACCGTACCATATGAAAGCCAGTCATTGGTAACACGTACTCTAATTGATTTAAAACCTAGGTAAGAAAAAAATAGGGTGTCATTAACAACGGCTCTAATCTCGAATTCTCCTTTTTTGTCTGTAGTTGCTCCCCAAACTTGGTTTAGATTTACAATATTAACATTTTCAAGAACACTGTCATCAGAGGCATTTTCTACCGTTCCACGAATAGAGACTACGTCTTGAGCATATGTAGTTGTTACCAGTAGGGAAAATAAAAAAAGTATAAATAATTGTTTCATAGCGTACGTTTACAAATGTACAGATTATAGACGTTAAAATAATACCAAAATTTCAAGGCAAGTAAAAAACATGAAACATTTTTATATGAAAAGAAATAAAAAAAGGTTCGCCAGTACTAGACCAACAAACCTTTTGTAACTCATATATCCTTTAGAGAATGTATTTAATCCCTTCTTCTTCTCCTACCGCCAGTACCACCGGTATCTGGTTTAGATTTTCCACGACGTTTTCCACTAAATTTAGACTTATTGCCACCTTCAGAGAAACCACTTCCAGATGTGTTTGCACCATCACTACTTCTACCTCTTCCACCTCCAGAGTCACCGTTGCTATCATCTCTTCTTTTGCCTCTACCACCATAGCCACCTGAGCTATCGTCTCTTCTCTTTCCTTTATAACCGCCACCGCTTGTACCGCCGCTTCTAAAGCCTCCACTGCTTCTTCCACGAGATCTATCTCCGCCGCCGCTTCTTCCTCGAGATCTATCTCCACCACCAAAACTTCTTTTGCCACGGCTTCTACCGCCGCCACCTGAGTTCTCAGAAATCTCTACGTTAACATTACGACCCTCTAATTTAAAATCTTCAAAGGCTTTTAGCACTAAATCTTTGTGCTGCTCGTCTGTATTGAAAAAGGAAAAGCTGTCTTTTACATCTACTTTATAAACATCATCTTGTCCAAGTCCTAAAATATCCTTCAAGAAATCTTTTAAACTCATCCAATCAAAATCATCTTTATTACCAATGTTTAAGAAGTAACGAACACTACCAGTATCGTCGCTATACTCGCGTTGAACACCTGCTTTTGCATTGATATCTTTTGCTTTATTATAGTAATTGTAAAAACGAGTAAATTCTACAGAGAAAAACTTTTTAATTAGTTCTTCTTTACTGAAATCTTCTAGAGCAGTATTTATTTGTGGTAAATACGTATCTATATCATGATTGATTTCTGTTTTCTTAATATTATTGGCAAGATGCATTAACTGCTTTTCACAAATAACCATCCCAGATGGAATGTCTTTTTTGTCAAAGGTTTTTTGGATCTTTTTTTCGATGCTTTTTATTTTTCTAACCTCGCTCTTAGTTACAATAACTATTGAAATACCAAGGTTACCTGCGCGGCCAGTTCTACCACTTCTGTGGGTATAGGTCTCTATCTCGTCAGGTAATTGATAATTAATTACGTGTGTAATGTTATCTACATCAATACCACGGGCTGCAACATCTGTAGCAACAAGCATTTGTATTTGACGGTTTCTAAATTGCTTCATTACAATGTCGCGCTGATTTTGACTCAAATCACCGTGTATGGCTCCTGCGTTGTATCCATCGGCAATAAGTTGCTCGGCTACTTTTTGTGTGTCTCTTTTTGTTCTACAAAATACTACAGAGAAAATCTCTGGATTTGCATCTGCAAGGCGTTTTAAGGCCTGGTATCTATCTCTAGTGTTTACTAGGTAGTATTCATGTGATACATTGCTAGAACCTACATTTTTTGACCCAACAGTAATTTCTTGTGGATCATGCATGAACTTTTTTGCAATAGATGATACCTCTCTTGGCATTGTTGCACTAAATAGCCATGTGCTCTTCTCATCAGGAGAATAGGATAATATCTCTGTGATATCTTCATAGAATCCCATGTTTAACATTTCATCTGCCTCATCAAGTACACAATACTCAATTTTAGAAATGTCAATCATTCTTCTGCTAATCATGTCTTTCATCCTTCCAGGTGTAGCCACAATTACTTGTGCCCCTTTTTTGATGTTTCTTGCTTGATCCTGGATACTTGCTCCTCCATAAATTGCCACTACGTTTAAGCCTTTTTTGTGCTTTCCGTAGTTAATCATCTCATTGGTGATCTGTAAACATAGCTCACGCGTTGGAGAAAGTATCAACCCTTGTGTGGTGCGGCTATCGATATTAATTTTTTGTAGCATTGGGAAACCAAATGCTGCAGTTTTACCAGTACCTGTTTGAGCTAAAGCCACTAAATCAGTGTCTTTCTCTAATAAAATTGGGATTGCTTGTTCTTGTACTTCAGATGGGGTCTCGAAACCCATATCTGTAATTGCTTGAAGTAATTGCTCGTCTAGCCCTAAAGCCTTAAATGCTGTCATAGTATTGTATAGTATAATTATGCGTGTGCGTTGAGAAGCTATCGACACATAATACCTACGACTTCATTTTGCACTACCTCACCCTGAGGATTTTTTCAAAGTGCAAAAGTACTATTAATTAATGGATTGCGAGCTATGATTGAAATACTATAAAAACTAGCTAAAAATACTAGGGTTTACACTAAGAGAAATATGTGATTAATTTTTGCATGGCCTTACCACGGTGTCCAATGGTGCTTTTTTCTTTGAGTGACATTTCAGCAAAGGTTTGGTTTTTACCATCGGGCAAAAATATAGGGTCATAGCCAAACCCTTTAGCTCCTCTTTTTTGAGAAATAATGGATCCTTGGCAAATACCCTCAAACAAAATATCCTCTCCTTTAAAACTAAGGGCAATAACCGTTTTAAAACGAGCAGAGCGGTCTTGGATGCCGGTCATGTTTTCCAGCAGCATATTTATATTGTTCTCTGCGCTTGCATTTGGGCCCGCATACCTTGCACTATACACACCTGGTGCATTGTTTAAAGCTTTAACCTCAAGACCTGTATCATCAGCAAAACAGTCTAGCCCGTAGTTGTCTTTAATATGTTTAACTTTTAAAAGAGCATTTCCCTCTATAGTAGTTTCGGTTTCTGGAATATCGTCATAACAGCCAATATCTGCTAGGCTTACAAGTTCTATGGTGTCGGGAAGCAATGATTGTACTTCTTTAAACTTATTTAGGTTGTGTGTAGCAAATACTAATTTCATATTTATTTAAGGTTGTTTTGATAGAAACGCTCTATAATATCATCTACGCTGCGGATGGTCTTTTTGGCCCAGAGTATTCTGAGAATATTTTTCTCATCCTGGGTAAGACTCCAATCCACATCACTTTGTTTTAGTTTTGTGACAACATGTTGTAATATTATAGCAGCAGATACAGATATATTTAAACTTTCTGTGAAACCATACATAGGTATTTTTAAGCTAACATCTGCGGTGTCAAGTACTGTTTTACTTAAACCATCACGTTCTGTTCCGAAGAAAAAAGCACTTTTTTTAGTCACATCAAAGTTATGCAAAGCTACACTTTGGTTGTGTGGGGAGGTAGCAACTATTTGGTATCCTTGATTTTTTAAATCATCGATGCAGGTATCAACAGTATTATATCTGTGAAGATTTACCCATTTTTGAGCTCCCATGGCAATCTCCTTATCAATGCTTTTAGCGTTTGCTTGCTCCACAATACTTAAATCCTGAATACCAAAAACATCACAACTGCGCATTACAGCACTGGTATTATGAAGCTGGTATACATCTTCTGTAACAACAGTAAAGTGACGTGTTCTTTTTGACAACACCCTCTCAAAGGTTTCTTTTCTTCTTTCGGTAAGGAAGCTTTGTAAATGTTCTAATAAATCTAAATCCAAAATAATAGTGGCTTGTTTTTGTAAATATAAAATAAAAGTTACGAAGTTAGAACCCGTTAAATTATGTTAGACAGCAATTTTTAGAGAAAAACCAGCACCGTGGCAAGTAGTAAGAATATTGTTATAATACACAACTATTAGTTGCTAAAAACGTATCTTTGAAGGCTTAAAATTCTATACGATATGGCAAGCCAAGCACTACAAGCAATTTCACCTATAGACGGTAGATATGCATCTAAAACAGCATCTCTTATCCCTTTTTTTTCTGAACAGGCTCTTATTAAATACAGAGTAAAAGTAGAAATTGAATACTTTATTGCACTTGTAGAACTTCCTCTGCCGCAATTAGCAGGTTTTGATACTGCGCTGTTTGATGATTTGCGCAAGCTCTATACAGGCTTTACTACTGCAGATGCACAACACATCAAAGACACAGAAAAAGTAACCAATCATGATGTTAAGGCCGTTGAGTATTTTATCAAAGAAAAATTTGAACTTCTTGGATTACAGCAATACAAAGAGTTCATACACTTTGGGCTTACCTCACAGGATATAAACAACACCGCTATACCACTATCATTAAAAGAGGCAATTGAAAAATCATACCTACCTATTTTTTCTCAGGTACATCAAAAGCTAAAGGCACTTTCTATAGAGTGGAAAGATATTGCAATGCTTGCAAGAACTCATGGCCAACCAGCATCTCCAACTCGTTTAGGCAAAGAGATACAAGTATATGTTGAACGTCTAGAACAGCAACTTGAGATATTAAAAAGCTGTAAACATGCTGCAAAATTTGGTGGCGCAACCGGGAACTTTAATGCCCATCTTGTAGCGTACCCCTCTATAGACTGGAAAGCATTTGGACAAGATTTTGTGCAACAGAGACTTGGTCTGCACCACTCCTTCCCTACTACACAAATTGAACACTATGACCACATGGCTGGTTTGTTTGATTGTTTAAAACGCATAAACACAATTATTCTAGATTTGGACCGAGACATTTGGACCTATGTATCTATGGATTATTTTAAACAAAAAATTAAAAAAGGTGAGATAGGATCTAGTGCTATGCCACACAAGGTAAACCCTATAGATTTTGAAAATAGCGAGGGAAATCTTGGTATTGCCAATGCAGTTTTTGAGCATCTCTCTGCAAAACTACCCCTTAGTAGATTACAACGTGATCTTACTGATAGTACAGTGCTAAGGAATATTGGAGTACCTATAGGCCATACCCTTATTGCATTTCAATCTACCCTAAAAGGGCTTGATAAATTGCTACTTAATGAGTCAAAATTTAAAGCAGATCTTGAAAACAACTGGGCCGTGGTAGCAGAAGCTTTACAAACCATTCTAAGAAGAGAGGCCTATCCAAATCCTTATGAGGCCCTTAAAGGACTTACAAGAACCAATGAGGCAATAAACAAAAAATCTATTGCAGATTTTATAGAAACACTTGAAGTTTCTTTGGATATAAAAGAGGAAATGCGAGCTATTACTCCAGGTAATTATACTGGAATATAAATTAGATACTTTTTACTTCAGTTTTTAGGTAAAATACATCTTGCAATCCTGTTAAGTTCGATAAATCAATGTTTCCGCTCTCTAACATTTCTGATAAATTTAGGACATCACTGGGTTTCATATCTTTGCCAAGAAGTCTAAAAACAGCCAATCCTGTTTGGTTATCTAGGGCGTAAACAATAACTTCATCTATTGCCGTTACAGACCCTAAATACATCAGTGATACTTTTTGACTTTTTGATTTAAAACTAGCTAGTTTCTGGTATTTTTCTTGATTAAAAATAAGTGACAATCTTGTTATTTCGTTCTCATAATCTTGCTCAGTACCTTCCGTTTTTGGGTAGGCTACAACATTGATTTTTCTGATAGAAGCTAAAACCTGTTTTTGCTCTTTAGAAAGAGAATCAATCTCGCTGAGCAAACTAGTGGGTACATCTATCTTTAAAAACCTGTTGTCTTCTTGTTTCTCTACAATGTAAGATTGTAAGGATTTACTGGTGTCACAACTCAAAAAAGTTAGTAAAGCCAAAGAGATTCCAATAATATACCTTGTTATAATTATCATGATGTATTACTTTAGAGATATTAATTTTGCTTATTGATGTTCTTTAATTGCTCACTACCAGGAACCTTTAGCTCTTGTGTTAACTTACCAATTTGTTTTAAATCTATGACTCCAGTAATACTCATCACTACCGTCTTAGACTTTCCCTTTACAAGTCCATCTAGATGCATTAACAGCTCACTAACCAAAGTGTCTGTAGCTCCTTGTTTAGAGTAGAAACGTATGTTTTTACCATCATCTTTTACACGCATTAACTCAGACAACTCATCGTTAGAGGCAACATAACTAGTAACCTTGGCAGACATACGTGCAGCAACATCTGGATTGTCTGTGGTGAAAATCTTTATGGTTTCAAGATTATCTACCATTTTTAGATAATCTTTTACTTCTGGATCTTTAGAATTTAAATCCATCTTACTTAGTAGTTTAAACATGTTCTTTGTCACCACAACAGATGTTACATCTTTTTCATTCTCGAAAGAATCAAAACTTCCTTGACCAGAAACGGCTAAAGGAATAGTAATAAAAGCGAATAATAAGGCTATTTGTTTCATGATATTTGTGTTATAGTTATTTTAAATATTTGTTTTTAGTTACTTGAAATTCATCTACCAAAGAGAGCCTTTGCGCGGCTTTATTAAATTGGCTTGCCATTAAATACATGGCATCTTTACTCTGTTTTAAAGCCGCTAAAGCTTCTCTTTCTTGGATGGCTTTACTGTTGGCTGAATACATAAAACCTGCTACACCAATAATTGAAATCATTACAGCAGCTAGCTTTAACCACCACTTTTGATTGAATCTGGTTTTTTCAGAAATTAGTAAAGAACCTTCAAATACATCTTGTGCTGCTTTGTCAAAGGTATTAAATAGAACTGTATATGGTTTTAAACGATCATCAACCCCTTCACTATTAAAATAGGTGCGTAAGGACATCTCTTGGTCTAATGTAGTATTGCCTTTAAAATACAAATCTAGTAAATCCTTAATTTTACTGTACTCCATGATTGTATTGTTTTAATAATAACTCTTTTATCTTTTTCCGAGCTCTTGAAAGCGTAACGCGCACGTTAGCTTGGCTACTGTTTGTGATTTTTGCAATTTCAGAAAACTCATACTGCTCAACATCTCGCAAATGCAATATTAATTTTTGCTGCTCTGGCAATTTCTGCATTAGTGTAAAGAGTATTGAAACTTCGTCTTTAGCCTCTATGTCTTTGTCTAAATTAGTTCGATTTTTAAAATTAACATGTACTATTTTTAAATTAGAAGCCTGTTTAGATTTTAATCTATCCAAACAGTAATTTTTTGTCATAGTAAAAGCAAAAGCTTTTGGACTAGCATAGGTGTTTATAGATTCTTTATTTTTCCATAATTTTAAAAAAACCTCTTGTACTGCATCTTGCGCCTCATCGTTAGATATCAAATAACTTTTAGCTAGTCTATACAAGCTATCTTTTATAGGCAGTATAATATCCAAAAACTCTCTTTGATCCATAACTTCCTATTGGTGCTGCTTATCTTATTGACGAACTACATTGGATTTTGTAACAGCAATACCTAAAAAATTAATTACTGTATTAAAATCAAGACTTCACAAAACAAGTCTTAGTAATACAACCGGGTATACAGCTGTTTTTTGTCAATGTAATAAAATAAATAGATAACGTTTGTTTTTTATATTTATTTGCATCCTTACATTAGCTTACAGGCAAAAAATTCAAACTATTTGTGAGGATATAAATACAAAGAATTTTATGGTGTATATTGTAACAAATCATTCTCTACATACACTAATACTCAAGACAACAACCACAACCATTGAATAAAGAACTTGAACATAATTTTGTTACCCAACTAGAGCAAAATCAAAACATAGTGCACAAAATCTGTCGTTTGTATACCAACGATAGTGATGGTCACAATGATTTGTTTCAAGAAATTACTATACAGTTGTGGAGGGCTTATCCAAAATTTAGAGGAGATTCAAAGTTTAGTACTTGGATGTACCGTGTTGCATTAAATACAGCCATTACACTATATCGTAAAAGCAAAAGAAGGGTAGCTACTCAAGATTTTGAAGGAGTTAGTTTTAAAATTAAAGCTGATGAATATGATGACACCATAGAAGAGCAGCTGTCATTGATGTATGATGCTGTTAAAACCTTGAATGACATAGACAAGGCACTTGTTTTTTTGTATCTCGAAGATAAAAATTATAAAGAAATATCAAGCACACTGGGTATTAGCGAGGTAAATGCCAGAGTGAAAATGAATAGAATTAAAGGGAAATTAAGAAAAATTTTAAATCCTTAGTTAATATGGATGAATTAGAATTATTAAAATCAAAATGGCAAGAGGGAAATCAAGAGCTCCCAAAATTGTCTTATGACGATATATATAAGATGTTGTATAACAAATCTGCATCTATTGTTAAATGGATATTTATAATAAGTATTTGTGAACTTGTTTTTTGGATCGTCCTAGGGTTTTTAAGCCCAGAATCTAATAAAGAGTTATTGGTCCAAATTGGTCTTCAAAATACCCTAACAATTTTGTACGCTATTAATTATGCTATAATTGCTGTTTTTTTAATTCTATTTTATCTTAATTATAAAAACATAAAAACCACAGATACTGTAAAAACCTTAATGCACAGTATCATTAAAACTCGTAAAACAGTAAGCTATTTTGTTATTTATAATGTTGTAAGTTTTGTACTATCGTTGGTGTATGTGAATCTTTATTTTTTTAGTAAAAAAAGTGAATTATTTAGCATACTTATCAAAGATAAGGATGCCTATCAAGGAGTCTCAATTGAAACGTTTACTTCAGTGTTTTTTATAACACAGTTTATCATAGGAATACTTTTAATAGGATTTATTTTATTGTTTTACAGAATTGTATACGGTATACTATTAAGAAAACTAAAGCATAACTATGTAGAGTTAGAAAAAATAGAACTGTAGTTTTAATAGAATCAAAAAGACCCCAGCGAAATGTTTTTCACTGGGATCTTTTTGATTTTAATTAAATATCATAACAGAGTTAATAACTCCATTCTCTTTCTGAGTTTAAATCCTCTTCTTTTTTAATCTCTGTGGCTGGTATTACTTTTAGAAATGATGGATGTTGCTCTATAGCATATTCAAGTTTTTCAACCAAATCTGCAACAGGTATGTTATCATAATCTATATCAAGAGGCTCTTTAATCTCCATTGATTGCAATATACCTCGCTTTTTAATACGTATGCCTTTACGATCAAAAGAGCGTCTAAAGCCATCTATAACAATAGGAACTACAATAGGCTTGTTTTGTTTAATTAGGTGCGCTGTACCTCTTCTAATTGGTTTCCAAGGTCTTGTTGTACCTTGCGGAAATGTTATAACCCAACCATCTTGAAGTGCTAAAGCTATATTATTGACATCACTCATCTTAACTTGACGGTTAACATCCTCCCCCTTAGCTCTCCAGGTACGTTCTATACTTACAGATCCTGCATAGGCTAAAATTTTCGGCAATAAGCCCGCTTGCATAGTTTCTTTAGCGGCAACAAAATAAAGGTTAAGCTTTGGCCTCCATAAATAGCCAATGTTTTTAATATTATCATCACGCCCACTTAAACTGGCATTAAACACATGAAACATGGCAACTACATCAGCAAAATACGTTTGATGATTAGATACAAACAAAACATTGTTATCTGGGAGATTACGAAGTATTTCAGACCCTTCGATTTCAAGTTTATTAAAACCTTTAAAGCGGCGGTGTGTGAGAGATCCAAAAATTCGAATCAACCACAGTTTTAAAAATAAAATATGTCCAAATGGATTTTTCTTTAAAAGCCCCATAAAAAATTATTTATTTAACAAGACATTTAGAAAAATGCCCAAAAGCAAATATACAAAAAACTAATGGTTGTTAAGTTGTTTAAGCAACTCTCTTACCTCACTGAGCATCATAGCTGTGGCTCCCCAGACCACATGGTTGTTTAATAAATAGGCAGGAACTTCTATATCAGTCGCGTAAGATGTTGATAGCTTTCTTGTGCAATAGATGCTATCGTCTAAAAAATCAGAAAGTTTTACTTCTATAAGGGCCTTAACCTCTGATTTTTGCAAAATAAATTGTGGTGTTTTTTTACAAAAACCAATAAAGGGTTGCACAAAAAAATTACTGGGAGGTATGTAAATCTTAGTGAGTTTTTTAAGTACGGTTATGTCTTGTTGCAGAACTCCAATTTCTTCTTGAGTTTCTCTTAAGGCTGTATGCTCGGCAGAAGTATCTGAGGATTCCTGCTTTCCTCCAGGAAAACCAACCTGTGCAGAATGAACCCCTTTGTATGTGTTTCTTAAAATTAACGCCAAGAGTGTTTCATCATCTTGGTTTGGATAAAACAACGCCATTACGGCAGCCTTTTTTGCCTTATTATTTTTTAAAGATTGTTTTGTAAATTCTTGTAGGCGTTCAATGGGAGCCATTTTATAATGAGAAGCCTCGCCCGGAAGGTCTAAATTGGCTATTTTTACAATACGTTTGGTAAAGGTAGAAAATGTCATATTTAGGTAAAATAATTTTTGTTTGTGGGTGTGTTATACTCCTACTGGTTCAATGTGAAGATACAAAAAACAAGGAAATTGCTGCGCCTATAAATTCACCAAACGGGCAAATAATAAGTACAGACAAAACCACGCAAACTAAAGTATCTCTGATACCTAATGATAGTATACCACCCACAAAAAAATTAGAAAAATTAACACAAGATAATGTTGTTAGACTTTTAACAGCATACGGAAAGCTTCATCCACAAACCAAGGTGAAGTTTACAACACCCTATGGCACAATTGTAATACAGCTATTTAAAGATACACCTCTACATAGAGCAAACTTCATCTATTTGGTGAAACAGGGTTATTTTAATTCTACCTATTTTCATAGAGTAGTTTCTAATTTTATTATTCAGGCTGGAAGTAGTGACAACGCCTTAACTCAAAAAGACAGATACGCACTTGGGCATACCTATAGAATTCCAAACGAAATTAAACACAAGCACTTTTATGGCTCCCTCTCTGGCGCCAAATATTATCGAGATAATGATGACCATAAAACAGAACCTTTTGAGTTTTTTATTTTCTTGGGTCCAACATCTTCAACCACACATCTAGATGGCAATTACACTGTATTTGGAAAAGTAATAGAAGGTATGGATGTGGTAACAACAATTTCAAAGCTGCCTAAAGATGCTAGAGAGTGGCCCCTTAAAAATGTAACAATTAAGGCTAGCCTACTACCCTAGTTATTACAATATAAAATTAATTGAAAACAAAAAACGCTTTAAGAGAATTCTTAAAGCGTTTTTAATGTAGTATTTAAAGTAAGTTTTCTCTAGAACTTATTACGTTTTCTATCTACTTCTTTCAAAAACACTTTACGTATTCTTAAAAAGTTAGGAGTTACCTCTACATACTCATCTTTTTGAATGTATTCAAGCGCTTCTTCTAATGAAAATTTAATGGCAGGAACAATCTTTGCTTTGTCATCTGCACCACTAGAACGAACGTTACTCATCTTTTTAGTTTTGGTAATATTCACAGCCATATCATCTTGACGTGTGTTTTCTCCAATAACTTGTCCTCCGTAGATATCCTCACCTGGCTCTACAAAGAAACGTCCTCTATCTTGCAATTTATCAATAGAATAAGGAATGGCACTTCCGTTTTCCATAGATACTAAAGATCCGTTTTGACGTTCTGGAATCCCACCTTTTAACGGTTGGTACTCTAAAAAGCGGTGTGTCATAATAGCCTCACCAGCTGTTGCTGTAAGGAGTTGATTACGCAATCCAATAATTCCACGAGATGGAATTAAAAATTCGCAAATCATTCTTTCTCCTTTAGCTTCCATAGAAACCATTTCTCCTTTACGAAGTGAAACCATGTTTACAGCAGTACCACTAACAGTTTCTGGTAAATCAATAGTTAATGCTTCAATTGGCTCACATTTCTTGCCATCAACCTCTTTTATAATTACTTGTGGTTGGCCAATTTGTAACTCATATCCTTCACGACGCATAGTTTCTATTAATACAGAAAGATGCAACACCCCACGTCCAAACACTAAAAACTTATCTGCACTGCCCGTTGGTTCCATACGGAGTGCTAAATTCTTCTCTAATTCTTTTTCAAGTCTTTCTTTAATATGTCTTGAGGTTACATATTTACCATCTTTTCCGAAGAAAGGTGAATCGTTAATAGTAAACAACATACTCATCGTAGGCTCATCTATAGCGATAGTCTTCATTCCTTCCGGGTTTTCAAGATCGGCAACAGTGTCACCAATTTCAAATCCTTCTAGACCAACGAGCGCACAAATATCACCTGCCTGAACTTCTTCTACCTTTTTACGACCTAGCCCTTCAAAAGTATGTAGTTCTTTAATTTTAGTTTTTACAATACTACCATCTCTCTTTACTAAAGCTACTTGCATACCTGCCTTTAGGGTACCTCTTTGCAAACGACCAATAGCGATACGACCTGTAAATGAAGAGAAATCTAATGATGTAATCAACATTTGAAGGCTTCCATCTTTAACCTCAAAAGAAGGTACGTGCTCCAATACCATATCCAGTAATGGCTCTATAGAATCTGTTTCATTTTGCCAGTCTTCACTCATCCAGTTGTTCTTTGCAGAACCATAAACTGTTGGAAAATCTAACTGCCACTCCTCTGCACCCAACTCAAACATTAAGTCAAACACTTTTTCATGAACTTCTTCTGGTGTACAGTTTTCTTTATCTACTTTATTAATTACAACGCAAGGTTTTAAACCAAGGTCTAATGCTTTTTGCAATACAAAACGTGTTTGTGGCATAGGCCCTTCAAAGGCATCTACAAGTAAACAAACACCATCTGCCATATTCAACACGCGTTCTACCTCACCACCAAAATCGGCGTGACCAGGAGTGTCAATAATATTAATTTTTGTGTCTTTGTATACAACAGAAACATTTTTAGAGGTTATGGTGATACCACGTTCACGCTCTAAATCATTATTATCTAGAATTAAATCTCCTGTATTTTCGTTTTCACGAAATAAGCTACAGTGATGCATAATTTTATCTACCAGGGTTGTTTTACCGTGATCAACGTGTGCAATAATTGCAATATTTTTAATTTTCATACTCAAAGGGCTAAACACCTAAGGTGTTAATTATTAGCTTATTTACTGAAATATTAGCAACTTAATAAAGCCTAATGTTTCAGCGTGCGAAATTAGTGTTATTTAATGGATTTATTTCAACAATAGAGGATTTATATTTTTCATTAGATGGGCTATAATACAACACTATAAAGTATCCTATATAAAAACCGCCTTTATTTAAAATAAAGGCGGTTTAAAAATCTTAAAAATGAAGCTATTAATTATTCCCTAATATTAATGGCAATCCACCTTCACCTCCACCAATTACAATTACTTTGGTGTTTGGAGATTCGCTTAATTTTAATGTAGCGTCAATCCCTTTATCTTGAAGTATCTTGTCTGTTAAAGAGGCACTTAAAATACGGTTAGCATCTGCTTTACCTTGCGCCTCAATAGTTACTTTCTCTGCTTCTTTTAAAGCAGTTACTAGTCTAAACTCATATTCTAAAGATTCTTGCTCTTGACGAAGTTTACGCTCAATTGCCTCTTTAATTGTATTTGGTAGGGTTACATCACGAACCAAAACTTCATTTAATTGCACGTATTGCTTTTCTAGAATGGTTTTTGTTTCTTCAAAAATTTCATCTTGAATTGCGTCACGTTTACTTGAGTATAATTGTTCTGGTGTATAACGCCCTACAACACTACGCGCAGCTGAGCGGATAGCTGGTTGTATAACTCTACCTAGGTAATTCTTCCCTAGAGATTGGTGAAGATTTCCAAGCTCGCTATACACTGGCTGATACCATGCAGATGCATCAATTTGAATTTCCAATCCGTTTGAAGATAAAACCTTCATTTTCTCAAAAAGTTCTTGTTGTCTAACCTCGTATACAAATACTTTATTCCAAGGAGCAATAAAATGAAAACCTTCACCAAGTGGCGGCTCATCTACAACAACACCCTTGTCAAACGTTTTATACAAAACTCCAGCCTCACCAGAATCTATGGTAACAGCAGATTTTGTGATTAATATAATAGCAAGTACGATAATGATAATAATTGGTAAACCTATTTTTGGTAATTTTTCCATGAATTTTAATTTTTATATTAGTCCGTTAAATTTTCTGATAAACCATTCTATTGAAAGGCAAAAAGCGATAAGTGCTAAGAGCCATTTAATAAAAATTAAAGGTACTGCTTTTTGCTGGCTTTTTTCAGTAGAAACATAGCTTTGATTTGTAATTAATTGATTTATTAACTCATCTATCTGGCTAGGATAAAAGGTAGCTCCACCTGTTTTTAATGCCAAACGCTCTAGAGATTTACTATTTGCGTTTAAAAACTGCTGCTCTATATTAAATTCTAGAATCGTAAAATTTCCACTTCTAGCTATTTGCTGATCTTTAACAGAAATAGTATAGCTATAGCTACCAGCATCCAAAGAGTTTAGCCCTACCTCATAAAAGTTGTTTTTCAACAGTAAAGGATACACCGTAGATTTTTTAGTATTAGTATCTACAACGGTTATTGTTAGCTCAGCTCTTGGATCAAAAACAAAACTCTTGTCAAAATACTGTGCACTAATTTTAATGGGGTTATTGTTATAATAAAAAGAACTGCTACTTACCTCTAGCCTACTACGTCTTTTGTTGGACCCAAGGTATTGTACCATCTTGCCTATAAAGGTGTCGAAATCCTCAAAACTTTGGGTTTCTCGGTAGGATTGAGATCTCCATTTCCATAGATCTTCTCCATCCCAAATGGCATGTCTAGTGCCATCTATTTCTATTGTAGCAAGCATAGGGCTTTCACTAGCAATGCCATCCACATATTGTTCTAAAATGGTTTGATGTGGCGTGTTTATATAAAGTGATCCAAATTTGGTTTGCAAGGGCGGGAAATCGGCAAAACCAATTGGAGAAATCCCAAAGGCTCCATAACCAGAATTTAAACTAGCAGTTACACGCTCATTTTGGTTTACAACTTCTTTGCTGTAATAATTTTGCGCTTTATTAACAAAGCTCCAGTCTGTTTGTAAACCTGTAATAACAAAGGTGTTTTTTTTAAGTTTTTTGAGCTGTTTGTAAACTGCTGCAAAGCCACTATCTGGTTGATACAAAATAACCAATTGATAGTCATTTAATACAGCTGCTGCATCTTGAGGTTTTATAAATGTAACACTGCGCTGCTCGTTTGTAGTAATTGCTTTTTTTAACATCCCTAAATCTGGATGTAGTACACCACTTACTATTAATACATTTGTAGTTTGGTCTATCACATCAACTGCAAAACGCTTAGTGTTGTTTACTTTGTTTTTTTCGTTTTCTAAGGCACTAATACGTGCCGTGTAATCTTGAAGGCCAACCCGCTGCGAGGGAAGAGAAAAAGAAACAATGTGCGTGTTATTTGTTTGAGAAAACAAAACCGATTTACGGTACACAACCCTATCCTTTTTTGTTACCACAAACTCAGAAGATACACTACCTGTACCGCTGTATACTAAAACAGCCTCTACAGGAAATTTGTTTTTCAAAAAAGAATACCGGTTACTAGTAAGGCTTTGTAGTTTAAGGTCTTGATACTTGATTGAATCTCCAAGTATTACTGGATATATTGGAGTATCCATTTTTGAAACTATATATTGGTAATCTGCACCGAGGGTTTGGTTACCGTCACTAACTAAAATTGTGGGAGCTATCTGGGAGTCAAATAAGTCTTGAACAGAGCTTAAGGCACTAGAGATGTTGGTGTTTTTTTCATCAAAACTTAGAGTGTCTAATGATTCAAAACTAGCTCCAAACTCAAAGTAGGACACATCAAACTTATCGTTTAAGGCCTTATTTTGTTTTAATGATTCAACAACACTGATAGCATTTTGGGTTTGATCTAAAGAGGCAATAGAAAATGAGTTGTCAACCAGTACAGGGAGTTTAGGTTTTTCAATGCTATAAATTTTACTCTCAAAGGTTGGATTAATTAATAATACCAATATACAAAAGAGAGTCGTAAATCGTAATACGCCAAATATCCACCTCAATCTACTAGTATACTTTGTTTTATATCCATATATAAAAACAGTAACTATTAAAGAAATAATTGCTGCAATTACAATATAAAGAATAGTTTCTAGATTCAAACTTGAGGCAATTAAAGGTATGAAAGTGTACCTAGTATAAAAAAATTATAGTACAAACAAAATACATTAAGTAAGCATACCTCCATCTACATTAAGGACCTGTCCTGTAACGTAACTAGAAAGGTCACTGGCCAGAAAGACACATGCATTTGCAATATCCTGGGGAGAACCACCGCGTTTAAGTGGAATCGCATCTCGCCATGACTGAACCGTTTGCTCGTCTAGTTTTCCAGTCATCTCTGTTTCTATAAAACCTGGGGCAATTACATTACTACGTATGTCTCTTGAACCCAGTTCTAATGCTACAGACTTAGAAAAACCAATAATACCTGCTTTAGATGCAGCATAATTTGTTTGTCCAGCGTTACCCTTAACCCCAACAATAGAACTCATATTAATGATAGATCCTTTTCGTTGCTTAAGCATGGTACGTTGTACCGCTTTGGTCATGTTAAAAACAGATTTTAAATTTACTTCAATTACTTGGTCAAAATCATCTTCGCCCATACGCATCAGTAAATTATCTTTTGTAATCCCTGCGTTGTTAACTAAAATATCAATTCCTCCAAAATCTTCTAATACAGCCTTCACTAGTTCATGAGACTGCTCAAAACTAGCAGCATTACTCTTATAGGCTTTTGCTTTTACTCCCATAGCAGCAATCTCTAATGCTAGAGCCTCTGCTGGTGCCGCAGAAGAATTATAGGTAAAAGCAACGTTAGCGCCGTGCTTTGCAAAAACTTCAACTATTCCTTTTCCTATGCCTCGGCTTCCACCTGTAATTATGGCTGTTTTTCCTTCTAAAAGCTTCATACGTTTATTTTAAATCGATTTTCTAAAATTGTTTCTCAAGTGATAAATATAATAATAACAATATCTAAAAGGAAATATATACACATTCAAATTTTGATTAAATAAGCTTTAGTAGCTAAAAAGACAAAATAGCGAATCTCTAATTGCTTTTAAGACCAATAATACTATACTTGTTGAAATTAATTATCATAAAAAAACGTTTGGATTTTAAAGAAACCCAAACGTTATTTAAATTAGTTCTTAGCTTATTACGCCAATACTTCTGCAACTTTTTTTCCAATCTCTGCTGGTGAATCAACAACATGAATACCACAAGCACGCATAATTTTCTTTTTTGCCTGTGCAGTATCATCGCTTCCACCTACTATAGCTCCTGCGTGACCCATTGTTCTTCCTGCTGGAGCAGTTTCTCCTGCAATAAAACCAATTACTGGTTTTTTACTGCCACTAGCTTTATACCACTGTGCAGCATCTGCTTCAAGTTGCCCTCCTATTTCTCCAATCATTACAACAGCCTGGGTTTCTGGGTCATTGATTAGCATCTCTACAGCTTCTTTAGTAGTAGTTCCAATAATTGGATCACCACCTATACCAATAGCTGTTGTGATACCCAAGCCCTGTTTTACAACTTGATCTGCTGCTTCATAGGTAAGTGTTCCAGATTTTGAAACAATACCAATAGTTCCTTTTTTGAATACAAAACCTGGCATGATACCAACTTTTGCCTCTCCTGGAGTAATAACACCAGGACAGTTAGGACCAATTAATCTACAGTCTCTATCTTTAATGTAGTTTGCCGTTTTAATCATATCGGCAACAGGGATTCCTTCGGTGATGGTAATTATTACTTTAATTCCAGCATCTGCAGCTTCCATTATTGCATCAGCTGCAAATGCAGGTGGTACAAATATAATGGTGGTATCTGCTCCTACTTTAGCTACAGCTTCTGCAACGGTATTAAAAACAGGTCTTTCAAGGTGACTTTGTCCTCCTTTACCGGGAGTTACTCCACCAACTACATTGGTACCATATTCAATCATTTGGCCAGCGTGAAAAGTACCTTCACTACCTGTAAATCCTTGAACTATAATTTTTGAATCTTTATTTACTAAAACACTCATGAATATATTTTGTCTATGTTAATGTATTTATTGAGACAAAGGCTATGGTTAGGATAAAATTAGAGTCAAAAAATAACCAATACTTTTGCGCTGCAAAGGTACTATTTTTGTTTTGGGTAAGAAACAAAGTTTAAACTTTTACTTTGTTGTAGGTTCCATTAGAATCATCAATACTCATTACGGGTTGACTGATTTGATGGCCACGATATAGTTTACCATCTTTAATTTCCCAAATAGCAATAAAATGAGCAATACCAAGCTCCTCGTCTGGGTTTTCAATGGTTCTTATATAGTATTTGTATCTAATGGTTACAAAATTATCATCTTCTAAAACATGACTCACCTCAATACGAAGCTCTTCATAGGTTCTACTAACCTCTTCAAATGTTTCAATAATTTCTTTCTGATGCATTATGGTGAGCCCCTCTGTACTATTCCAAACCAGAATAATATCATCATGTAAAAGACTTTTACCAGCTTGGGCATCTGTTACAAAATCTGTTTGATAAAACTTTTTAACAATATTTTTTGCGGTTGTACTCATTATAAATTATCTATTTTTTCAATAATACTAGGTATAAGCTTTATGGAAGCAAGCTCTTTATGTTTTTTTCTAATTTCATCTGCAGGGCTACCAAAATAGGCCTTATATCCTTCTAAAGACTTACTCACACCACTTTGTCCCGAAATTACAGCTTTTTTACCAATAGTTACACCACTGGTGATACCTACTTGCCCCCAAAGTGTAACAAGGTCTTCTATAACAACACAGCCCGCAATACAAACTTGAGCAGCAATTAGACATCTTTTCCCAATAACCGTATCGTGCCCAACATGTACTTGATTGTCTAGTTTTGAGCCTTGACCAATTGTTGTGGATGCAGTTACCCCTTTATCTATAGTACAAAGAGCGCCTAAATCCACATCGTCTTGTATGACAACATTACCTCCACTTAGGAGTTTGTCAAAAGATTTTGGTCTGTTTTTATAATAAAAACCATCTGCTCCCAAAATAGTTCCTGCATGAATGGTTACATTATTACCTATTACCGTGTTATCATAAATAACCACATTGCTATGTATGACGCAATTAGTACCTATACGCACATTGTTACCTATGAAAACATTGGGTTGTATAATGGTGTTTTCTCCAATAGTAGCAGAACTAGAAACTAGATCTGTCGCTTTTTTAAAAGGATTGAAATAATTGGTGAGTTTATTAAAATCACTAAAAGGATCTTCAGAAATTAACAAAGCCTTTCCTGGTGGGCAGGCTACTTTTTTATTAATTAAAACAACACTAGCGGCACAAGCCAATGCCTTATCATAATATTTTGGATGGTCAACAAAAACAATATCACCTGGTTCCACCACATGAATTTCATTCATACCAAGTACAGCAAAATCAGAGGCACCTACAAAATCACAACCTAATATTGTTGCGACATCTTCCAGGGTTTGGGGTATTGAGAATTTCATTGTTTGTTTTATTGGGTCACCAAATATAAAAAATCCCAACGTATTGTGACATATGTTGGGATTTAAATTACTTGTAAAGAAAATCTATTCTTTAACGCGCTCTTTATAAGCACCTTTTTCTGTGTCTACTTTTATTTTATCTCCTTCATTTATAAACAATGGTACGTTTACAGTTGCGCCAGTTTCTACAGTAGCAGGTTTTGTTGCATTTGTAGCTGTATTACCCTTCATGCCAGGCTCTGTGGCAGTAACCTCAAGAATAACACTAGCTGGTAAATCTACAGAAAGTGGTGCGTTGTCTTCAGCGTTAATGATTACTGTAACTACTTCTCCTTCTTTCATCAGCTCTGGTTTGTCTAAAGCTGCTTCAACTAATTGAATTTGAGTGTAATCTTCTTGGTTCATGAAATGATAAAAATCACCATCATTGTATAGATATTGAAATTTATGAGTTTCTACACGAACATCTTCTAGCTTATGTCCTGCAGAAAAGGTGTTATCTATAACTTTACCATTGGTAACACTTTTTAGCTTTGTTCTTACAAATGCAGGTCCTTTTCCAGGTTTAACATGTAAAAACTCAATTACCTTATAAATGTCGTGGTTGTATTTAATACATAACCCGTTTCTAATATCTGATGTACTTGCCATTATTATTGTTATTTAGTTTAAGTGATAAACTTTAAAAATGTATCACGCTATTAATGTGTAATGTTTCAGTATTAATTATTACTTAAGTATCCTTTCATGATACCTCGTTTAGCGTTTTTGATAAATTCTAGTATCTCATCACGCTCTGGTGTTGCTTCCATTTCAGCTTCAATAATAGAAGCTGCTTGAGAAGTATTATGGTTTTTCTGAAACAAAAGTCTATAAATACCTTGTATCTCTTTTATTTTATCTGGAGAGAATCCTCTACGTCTCAGACCAATAGAATTAATACCTACGTAAGATAAGGGTTCTCTGGCAGCTTTTACAAAAGGTGGTACATCTTTACGAACCAATGACCCTCCAGTTACAAAAGCGTGATTTCCTATCATGCAAAATTGATGAACGGCTGTCATCCCTGCAAGTATAACAAAATCTCCTACTGTACAGTGTCCTGCCAAGGTACTATTATTTGAAAATATACAGTTATTACCTACTATACAATCGTGGGCAATATGACAATAGGCCATAATAAGACAATTGTCACCAATAACTGTTTTTCCTCTATCTACAGTACCTCTGTTTACTGTTACATATTCACGAATGGTTACATTATCGCCAATTTCAACGGTAGTCTCTTCATCTTGAAATTTTAAATCTTGGGGTATTGCAGAAATTACTGCTCCTGGAAAAATATTACAATTTTTACCTATTCTGGCTCCCTCCATGATCGTTACATTAGATCCTATCCAGGTTCCATCACCAATAGTAACGTTATTATGGATGGTTGTAAATGGTTCTATAACAACATTTTTAGCGATTTTAGCGCCAGGATGAACGTAAGCTAGTGGTTGATTCATTTAATTATTTTTTTGTTTTAACAATCTGAGCCATTAACTCGGCCTCTGTAACAATTTTATTGTTTGCATAGGCAGTTCCCTGCATGTGCACTATACCACGGCGTATAGGTGTTATAAGTTCTAATTTGAATATTAAGGTGTCTCCAGGGTTTACTTGTCTTTTAAATTTGGCATTGTCTATTTTCATAAAAAACGTCAGATAGTTTTCTGGATCTGGCACAGTACTTAGCGCTAATATACCACCTGTTTGAGCCATCGCCTCAACAATTAAAACCCCTGGCATAACCGGTGTTCCTGGAAAATGACCAACAAAGAAAGGTTCATTCATGGTCACATTTTTGAGACCAATAACGTGATTACTACTAAGTTCCATAATTTTATCTACCAATAAAAAAGGAGGACGGTGCGGCAACATTTCCATAATGGCATTGACATCCTTAAGAGGAGTTGCCGTTATATCAATTTTTGGTATGTTATTTCTTTTTTCGTTCTTAATTATTTTCGAAAGTTTTTTAGCAAACTGAGTATTCACATAATGCCCTGGCTTATTTGCAATAACTTTACCACGAATACGGGTGCCTATCAGTGCCAAATCACCAATAACGTCAAGAAGCTTATGTCTTGCCGCTTCATTGGGATGGTGGAGGGTTAGATTATCTAAAATACCATTCGGTTTTACAGAAATAGTATCTTTCCCAAAAGCATGACGTAATTTTTCCATCGTCTTTTCAGACAATTGTTTGTCTACATATACAATGGCATTATTTAAATCACCACCTTTTATAAGACCGTGATCAAGTAGCATTTCTATTTCATGAAGAAAACTAAAGGTTCTAGAGTCAGAAATTTCAGATTTAAACTCAGAGATATTCTTTATGGAGGCGTTTTGGGTACCTAATACCTTGGTGCCAAAATCAACCATTGTTGTTAATTGGTAGGTGTCTGCAGGTAAAATTGTTATTTCACTTCCAGTTTCTTCATCTATGTAATTGATAATCTCTGTGACAACGTACTCTTCTCTAACAGCATCTTGAGTTACAATACCAGCCCTCTCAATTGCTTCTACAAAAAACTTTGATGAGCCGTCCATAATTGGTGGCTCTGAGGCATTTAATTCTAGAATACAATTGTCTACCTCTAACCCAACCAAAGCAGCTAGTACATGCTCTGATGTTTGAATAGTTACATCGTCTTTTTCAAGATTAGTACCTCGTTGCGTATTTGTTACATAATTAGCATCTGCGACAATACAAGGTTCGCCCTCTAGGTCTATACGCTTAAAAACATATCCTGTATTAGCAGGGGCCGGCTTGAAAGTTAATGTCACATTTTTACCCGTATGAAGACCTACTCCATTGAGGGTCACGTCACTTTTAAGGGTACATTGATTTGGAAGGATATCACTCATCATTTATTTTTTTTTCTATGGCATTAAAGCGTTTCATTATTTTTGGTAAGTTCTTAAAATGCACATAGCTTTTACTAAAATCTCCATAGTTAAATGATGGAGACCCTTGAATTGTTTCGTTGTCTTTAATGTTTTTCCCTACACCACTTTGGGCTTGTATACGAACATTATCACCTATAGTTAAGTGGCCGGCAAACCCAACCTGCCCTCCAATTAAACATTGAGACCCTATCTTGGTAGACCCTGCAATTCCGGTTTGGGCAGCAATCACTGTGTTTTGTCCAATCTCAACATTGTGGGCGATTTGAATTTGATTGTCTAATTTAACACCTCTACGGATAATGGTAGATCCTAAAGTAGCTCTATCTATAGTAGTTGCAGCTCCTACATCTACATAATCTTCTAAAATAACATTTCCTGTTTGAGGTACTTTAGTAAACTCTCCTTTTTCATTGGGTGTAAACCCAAAACCATCAGCTCCTATAATAGCGCCACTGTTAATAACACAATGGGTGCCGACTATAGTTTCTGAGTATAATTTTGCTCCAGAAAATAAAACACTATGATCTCCAATTGTAACATTATCACCGATATATACATTTGGATATATCTTAACATTGTCTCCAATTGTTACATTCTCTCCAATATATGCAAAGGCACCAAGGTAAATGTTGTCTCCTAAAGAGGCTGTTTTTGAAACAAAAACAGGATCTTCAACACCTGTTTTATTCATTTTGACCTGATTGTAATATTCCAGTAGTTTTGAGAAAGCCTCGTACGCATTATCAACACGTAGTAATGTTGTAGTATATTTTTGCTCTGCAACAAATGTTTTATCTACAATGGTAATAGATGCTTTTGTAGTATATATGTAGGGAGTGTATTTTGGATTTGCCAAAAAAGTTAAACTCCCTGGTAACCCTTCTTCTATTTTAGCAAGTTTAGACACCTCAATAGATGCATCTCCATCTACTTCTCCCTCTAGAATACCTGCTATTTGACTTGCTGTAAATTTCATGAAGTTTAAAGGGTTTGCTGGGTGTATATCTTTAGCCAAAAAGTATGAAAATCTGATTGGATGCTTGTGTGCTTATTCATAATTACAAAAATAGAAAAAAAGTGCAATTAAAGCGCCTTGGGATAACACAGATAGTGTTTGGTTACTTTTTTAGAAAGCGCCTCGATGTTTAATTGGTCACTAGCCCTTGCTACATCTATCACCTCACCTGTTTTAGTGACTAAATTAATCGTGTCTTTATCCATGCGGTAGGCTTGATTTGAGATAGTATCACTAAAAACAAAATACGATGCCTGGTCCTCAGTAAGGTTATATTGCTGCATTACTTGTTGCTTTTTATCTGAAATTTTATGTGCAGGGAATTCTTTATGCTGAATTTCAATTTTCAATAAGTCTCTATTAAGCAACATACTAGAGAGTGTTTTTAAAACAAAATCTGTATGGTATTGCCAAGATTTCATAGCTCCTATAATATCATAATCATCAAGTTTTGAGAACTTTTCTAAAACAGATGTATCAAAGTCTTCTTGAGTTATTGCTGTTTTTAAAAAATAAGAGAGCGCTTGACTACTCTCTAGAGTCTCTCCTTGATGAGATAACACTTTAGCACGTTTCAATAAACGCATCAACAACTGTTCTGCAACCAAACCTGTTTTATGCAAGTATACTTGCCAGTACATTAACCTTCTGGCTATAATAAATTTTTCTACAGAGTAAATTCCTTTTTCCTCTACCACTAACCTATCCTCTTTTACATGCAGCATTGCTATAAGGCGTTCACTATTTATAGATCCTTCACTCACACCAGTATAAAAACTATCACGACGTAAGTAATCCAGGCGGTCCATGTCTAGCTGGCTAGATATTAACTGATGTAGAAATTTGCGGTGGTATTGATTTTTAAAAATAGTAATCGCTAGAGTTAATCTATCATCAAATAGGGTATTGAGCTCTTCCATGAAGAGTAAGGAAATTTCTTCATGAGAGATGTTTTCTACAATGCTATGCTCCATAGCATGAGAGAAGGGTCCATGACCTATATCATGTAATAAAATGGCAATAAGTAAGGCCTCTTGTTCCTGGTCAGATATCGCTACTCCCTTAGACCGTAACACTTGAACCGCTTTTTGCATTAAAAACATGGCACCTAAAGCGTGATGAAAACGAGTATGATGCGCGCCAGGGTATACAAGGTAAGACATACCCATTTGTGATATCCTGCGAAGGCGCTGAAAATAGGGATGTTCAATTAAATCAAAAATTAGGGCGCTTGGTATGGTAATAAAACCATAGATAGGATCGTTTACTATTTTAAGATTGTTACTCAAGTTTAATGTCTTATTATTCAATAGTGTTAAATATAGCAGCAAAATTAAGCAATCAAAAACGTAAAGCTGTGTAATGCTGTTAAAAATTCGGGATAAAATATCATTTGAGAAACATACATTATTAAGAATTAACGCTACGTTTGTAGCAAATACCATAACAAAATGAGCAACATAAAAGTACTTTGGGTAGACGATGAAATTGATTTATTGAAACCACACATCATGTTTCTAGAAAAGAGAAACTACCATGTAACAAAAGCTCAAAGCGGGACAGAAGCCATTGAGGAGATAAAAAACACTTCTTTTGATATTGTTTTTCTTGATGAAAATATGCCCGGTCTTACAGGACTAGAGACTCTTGCAGAAATAAAAGAAATGAACGCCTCTCTTCCCGTGGTAATGATTACAAAAAGTGAGGAAGAATATATTATGGAGGAAGCCATAGGTTCTAAAATTGCAGATTATTTAATTAAACCAGTAAATCCAAACCAGATATTATTGAGTTTAAAAAAGAATTTGGATCATTCTAGATTAATTTCAGAAAAGACCACCTCAAATTACCAACAGGAGTTTCGTAAAATTGCTATGGATCTATCTATGGTTAATAGTTTTGAGCAGTGGGCAGAGATGTACCAAAAACTTGTGTACTGGGAGCTTGAGTTAGAAAACATTGAAGACACCGGGATGTTTGAAATTCTTGAGTCTCAAAAAACAGAAGCAAATAATCAATTTTGTAAATTTATTGATAAAAATTACCCAAAATGTTTTGACAATAGCATAGCCCCTCCCACCATGTCTCACACGCTCTTTAGAGACAAAGTAGCCCCACAATTAGAAAAGGGCACCCCAACTCTTTTAGTGGTAGTAGATAACCTTCGGTATGACCAATGGAAAGCCTTTGAGCCTTTTGTTGCCAATAGTTATAAAAAAAATACTGAAGATATGTACTTCGGTATTTTGCCAACAGCAACACAGTATGCAAGAAATGCAATATTTAGTGGCCTTATGCCAAGTGACATGGAAAAACTACACCCAGATCTGTGGCTAAATGATACAGATGAAGGAGGTAAGAACATGTATGAAGATAAATTTCTAGCAGCACAACTCAAAAGACTAGGTTTAGATTTGGATTGGAGTTATCATAAAATATCTAGCCTAAAGCAAGGAAAGCGGCTGGCAGAGAGTTTTAAAAGTCACAAAAATGAAGACTTAACTGTAGTGGTTTATAACTTTGTAGATATCCTCTCTCACTCTAAGACAGAAATGGAAGTAATAAAAGAACTTGCCTCCACAGATAAATCATACAGATCATTAACCCAAAGCTGGTTTAAAAACTCGCCACTGATGGATATCATTCAGCAAGCATCACAACTAGGCTTTACACTAATGATAACTACAGATCACGGAACCATAAACGTAAAGAATCCTAGCAAAGTAATTGGAGACAAAAACACAAGCTCAAATTTAAGATACAAGACAGGCAAGAGTTTAACCTATCAAAGCAAGGATGTACTGGCTGCTAGCAACCCAACTACCATACAGTTGCCTAAAATAAATATGAGTAGTTCGTTTATTTTCGCAAAGAGTGATTTGTTTTTTGCCTACCCTAATAATTTTAATCATTATGTAGGGTATTACAGAAACACTTACCAACATGGTGGCGTATCATTAGAGGAGATGGTTATTCCGTTTGTTACTTTGTCTCCCAGGTAGCATTTATGTAGGAATATTCGCGGGTTTATTTTTATTTGGTTAGAATAATGCGGTAAAAGACATAATTTGGTATATTTGTGTTAATTTTTTTATGGAAATTACGTTTTCACTTGATGAAATTAAGGCAGTAGCTTCTAAATTGATTACTCATTTTTCTGAAAAAACTATTTTGTTTTACGGAGACATGGGCGTTGGTAAAACAACGTTAATCAAGGAGTTAGCCAAAGAGTTAGGGGTTGTAGAGACCTTAAGTAGTCCTACATTTTCTATAGTAAATGAATATCAAGCTACTAATAACCTGTTATACCATTTTGATTGTTACAGACTCAACAGTGAGCAGGAAGCGTTTGATATTGGGATTGAAGATTACTTAAACGCTGGACATTTTACATTTATAGAATGGCCTCAAAATATAGGAAGCTTTTTATCAACAATTAAGTGTGATAAAATTGAATTAAAATTAAATGCTAATGGAACAAGAACAGCAATGCTAATGCCTAAAGGCTAGTTTGCTTTACTACATTTTTAAAATTTCATATCCAATAAGGTTTTTGTTAATAAAAAATAAATAAGACGAAATACGTACTATTTTGACAAAAAGCTAACTTAACAAGATATGACGAAGATAATTTCGAAACTTGTCTTTTTTCGCGATAGTTTTGTGGTATAACTCTCACAAAATTATAGATTATGAAAAATTTAAAAACACTTAGTATCATAGCAATAGTATTAATAGGATTATTTGCAACTTCTTGTACTCCTGAGAACCTAGACAATGATCAAACAGAACAACAAATCGATAGAAACAGAAATAGACCTGCACAAAACGGATAAAAAATCTGTATTTAATGGTAGCATTGTTGCTTTTTGTATATTAGCAACACCTTTTTTATTTTATTCTTATAAAAGTTTCCCGGACTTAAAAGTTTGGGAAACTTCTTTGTTTACATCAACCACAGATTTCTACTCATGGTTTGATTTTGCCTGGTATTTTGTAAATAAATTTGTTCCACTCTATCTACTTCTTATTTGGTTTTTCACCTGTAAGCATTGGTGGCATTGGATATTACTTGTGCCAATTGGCATGTATTCTTTTCAGTTATGGGGTATCATTAATGAAAATATAGGTTTAGATGAATTAGAACTTTACTTGTTATTTCCTTTGATGATGGTTCTAGTACCCGCGGTATATTTAATACGTGCAAAATTATTTAATAAAATTACTGGAAACGATTTAGCTGCTTTTGAGGAAGAGTTGGGTACAAACAAAACTGTACTTCAACAACTAAAAGAT